>Ga0181379_1000257_pt1 | contig 26984 bp, 21 predicted proteins | sample 2SPOviralmetaG_FD_130115 | JGI IMG/M metagenome (GOLD analysis project Ga0181379, IMG submission 130115) | Marine viral communities from the oligotrophic San Pedro Time Series (SPOT) site, San Pedro Channel, CA, USA - 2 SPOT_SRF_2009-07-10 | ecosystem: Environmental > Aquatic > Marine > Strait... | reverse complement strand
CAAAAACCTATAAAAGATAAAATTAAGCAACAATTAGTTGCTGCTTAAAAGAAAGGCAGGCCACTAGTTTTAGTGGTTTCTAAATTGCTCTTGATAATGTCACCAATAATTTTACGCTCTTCAAACGATAGATGCATAGCAGCGGTATAATCCATTCCTCTCATATACCAGCAGATTTGTAGAATGTCTTTTTTGAGTGCCCTTGCATCCTTGTCTAACTTATTGGATAGTTCAACGATCTCTGATACGGGCAGCGTCAGGATCTGTCGGCGAAAAAATTTGCTTGATCCATTGTTACAGGTAACTCCCATTCATGGGCGCAAGATTCACATTTTACATTTTGATCTGGAATACCCTGTCTGCCTTTAATATCTGACAAGTGATCAGTAAGTCCTTGGAAAATTTCCTTATCACAGTTGTTAAGGAAATCTCTTATTTGGTCCTTATTGTCTGTTTTACCTTGAGGAGTTTCAATAGCAGTAACTACATCAGCGATAGTATCAACAGTCATGTTTGTTAGTTTAACAAAACTCTCTTGAAACTTTTCCATCTTTTCTGTATCTGACATTTCTTCGTCATTAACAATACTAAACACTCTTTGTTCCTCAAGTGTTTTAATATTAGCCTTTGTCATTTGTTTATAATCGTAAGGTACAAGACTAAAAACTAAATCACCTACTGTAATTTGATCCTTCCATGCAGCCGGACCTTGGTTAACATATGGTGTTAAAGGTATTGTGTATTTGTTTTCTTCTTTACAACTTGGACAATTAGCAAATACATCCATGTCTTCACCGTAAGTAGCAATTCTAATACCGAGCAATGCTGAGTCAATATCAATAGTAGGCATTTTCCAAGGTTGTCTAATGGCAGGTATACAACTCTTAATAACCGCTACTGTGCTTTCTCCTGATAGTAACGCATCTGGTGTTTTTAACATTAGTTCGTCTTTTGCAGTCATTGCAAAAACAGGATAGTCTCCGTTTTCACTGACGTCTAATGAACCTTCAGGATAGTAATTTCCTTGTGATGGTAATCTAATATAAATTTTAGGCTGTCTATAATACCCACTTAGTGGATTTGCAGGCGCCTGTGTAACTGTTACTGTTGGAGCAATATCAACTTGCTCATCTTTTTTTGCATCATTTGATACATTTTGTTCTGCCATGGTTTTATCTCCGGTAAATACATTATATATTGCATACTTAGTATAACTATTTATATGCGCAGTTAACTGGACAAAAATAAATTATGGCAGTAATGATCGACATACCCGGAGTTGGGCAAGTAGAAGCGGAAAACGCGGCTTCTGAAGCTACTCTACAGGCAATACTGAAGCAACTCGGGGGTAAAGGTAATAGCCCCGGTGCTAACGGCAATGCAGCGAATGCCGCAGCAGCAAAATCAGCCGATGCTCTAGCAAAAGGTAATTCAAAAGCTGCATCAAACTCAAGCAAAATGGGCAAAGCATTAGGCACAGCAATGGGCACAGTTGCCAAATTTGCCGGTGGTGTTGCTTTTGCTGCAAAAGTTGCTGTTGATTTTAGTAATGCTATTTCAGCTAATTTGGCTGGTTTTTCAGATTTAGATAACAGCGTTACTAATGCAGCAGGTAAAATTCCTTTCTTTAGTGGAACATTCCAAGCGGCAGCAGCGGCAACAGAAAAATTAGTTAATGCAACACAGAATGCTTCAAACAGCGGAGCAACGTTTGGCGGCAGTGTTATGGAAATGTCACATGCTGCAAGTAGAGCAGGTATGACAATAAACGAATACGGTAATTTTGTTAGAAAGAGTGGTGAAGCATTTAGGCTGCTAGGCGGAGATGTTGAAACAGGACGTAAACGTTTTGATAGTTTATCTAAAGATTTACGTAAGAGTGGATTCATGCGTGAACTTAACAACATGGGGTTCACATCTTTACAAGTAAATGAAAGCATGGCACGTTATACTACTATACTTGGTAGAACTAATAAACTGCAAGGTATGTCAACAAAAGATTTAACAAAAGCATCAGCCAACTACATGAAAGAAATTGACCTACTTGCAAAAGTAACAGGTGAAGAAAGAAGTGCAGTTGAAGAAAGAGCTCAACAACTATTAGCAGACGGTCAGTTCCAAGCAAAAATTACAGGACTAAGCAGAGAAGCTGGAGAAAGTTTACAAAATACAATTCTAGGGTTAAGACCTCAATTACAAGGTGTTGCGAAAGATATTCTTGCTACAGGAAACGCAACAACTGAAGAAGCTCAGCTGTATGCAGCAACAATGCCAGATACATTTGCAAAGCTAGTTGAATTTGCAGAACTTACAGAAGCAGGCGGAGTAATTAGTCAAAAACAAAGAAACGAGTTGAACAATTTAATAGCAACTGAAAGTGAGCAGAAAAAAGGCTCGTTTAAAGAAGTTGCAAAATACGATGCTGCAATGGCTAAGCATTTTGAAAAGCTAGTTGCTGGTGCTGCTATGGGAGAAGATGCAGTCAAAAAAGCTGCCGAAGCACAAGACGTAAACAGAATAGCTACTGATAAAGTACAAGCATCAATGGAAGCAATGCGCAGACGTGTTAATGAAATAAGTCAATCATTTACTAGAATGTTAGCATCAACAGGAATTATGGATACTTTGATGATGGCATTTGAAACTGTAGCATCATTTTCGGAAAACTTTTTATTCCCTACATTAAGAATATTAAACTCTATCTTTATGCCTATAATTGAAGTTATTAGTGGAATTCTTAATCCAGCACTTAAAGTTGTAGGATATCTTTTAGGTTTATTTGGTCAGTATGTTGAGTTTGTAATGACTCCTATTAGAGCGTTAGCAGACGGTATACAATATGTAACTGGAATATTCAAACCACTAGCAGAAGTAGTTGGAATAAATTTAATGGGCGCATTTAATTCGGTCAAAGATGTTGTACAAGATACTTTTGGTGGAGCAATTAGTGCTGTTAGTAGCGTAGCTGACGGTGTAAGTGTCATGTTGGGTAATTTAAATCTTTCAGTTGAAAGTGTTTCTGACTTTATTATGGGAAGCTTTGGAAAAGCACTTGAATGGGCAAGAGACGGTGTAAATTATTTTGCTGACGTGCTTGGGCCTGCAGTAGACACTGTATCAACAGCACTTAGTTGGGTTACAGATAAATTTTCAGCCATGGGCAAAGTCTTTAATGATTTTTATAATAGTTTTAGTAAGATTACAGATGTAATAGATATGTTTAAAATTGGCATAACTGACATGAAGATTGCATTCTATGAGCTTCGTCTTTCATTGAAAAAATGGGCGGATAGTTTGTTTATGACAAATGATGAAGAAAGAGCTGAACAAGAAGAAATGCAGGCAAATATTGACCTGATGAGACAGGGCAATGAAGAGAAGAAAAATGAATTAAAAATTCGATTTGCTCAAAATCGATATGAAGCTGATCTTAAAGCATTAGAATTACAAAAACAAAAAGATCTTGAACGCGGCATACGTGACGAAGCACTTGACAAGAAACTTATAGCAGCTAAGAAAAGGTTAGCCGAGGCTCATAAAAATGAAATAACAAAAATAAAAGATGGCGTATTAACCAATGCAAAACTTAATGCTCAAAAAGAAGCAGAAGTAGAACTTAACCAAAGTTTAAGCAATGCACAAGATGTCTTAAAAGATTTTGCCAAAAACGAAGATAGCTTTTTGGTATCACCAGATGGTACAGTAATTAAAGATACTAGACCAAGTGTGCCTGTTGGACAGTACAGTAGTGCTAGAGATGTTGGCGTAAGAGGCACTATTAAAGCAGGTGATGAAACTAACGCTTTGGACGTTATAAGTGAACAGAACCTTCGCCAAAAGAGAATGGACAATCCAGATTACGTTCCTGGAAAGTCAGAAAAAGAAGCAGCAGATGCGGCTGCACTAAATACACAAGCAAGTTTACAGATACAATCTGAAACTTTAAAAGTACAACATCGAATATTAGACGCACTTGAAGAAATGTCTAGTATGAGAGCATAGGGAATTAGATGAGCTGGAAAAAGTATTTTACTCCTGTAGCAGTTGATAACAATTCGGGTAGCTACAGCCCAATAAGCGGCGGCGGCCGACCTGGACCTGCACGTTCAAATTATAGTTCTTACCTACCTGACGTATATGCTGGTAGTCCAAATCGTATTGAAAAATATATGCAGTACGACACAATGGATATGGATTCAGAAGTAAACGCAGCACTAGATATTCTTGCAGAATTTTGTACAGGAAAAGACAGCGGTAATTTAAGTAATTTTAACTTTAACTTTAGAGGGCAACCTTCCGGCACTGAAACTAAACTTCTTAAAGAAGCAATGCAGAAGTGGAGTAAGTCACAACAGTTTGAAACACGTATGTTTCGTATTGTGCGTAACACTTTCAAGTACGGCGATGCATTCTTTTTAAGAGATCCAGAAACTAAAAAATTACTTTATATTGACAACGCAAAAGTTTCTAAAATTATTGTTAACGAGTCTTCAGGAAAAATTCCAGAGCAATATGTAATCAAAGATATTAACTTTAACTTTAAAGATTTAGTTGCAACAACACCACACGGTACAACAAACACAGCACCAAGCGGAACTAGTTCATACACAAGCGGTGGTGGGTTTGGCCGAGGTATGGTAGGTGATGCAGCACAGCCAACAGGCACACGTTTTCAAAATCAACAAAATGAAATTACTGTAGATGCAAAACACATTGTACATATTTCTTTAAGTGAAGGATTAGACAACAATTATCCATTTGGTAATTCATTACTTGAAAGTGTGTTTAAAGTTTACAAGCAAAAAGAATTACTAGAAGATGCAATTATCATTTATAGAATACAACGTGCTCCTGAAAGAAGAATTTTTTATGTTGATGTAGGTAACATGCCTGCACACATGGCAATGAGTTTTGTTGAAAAAGTTAAAAACGAAATACAACAAAGACGTATTCCTAGTTCAACAGGCGGTGGAACAAGTGTTATTGATGCAAGTTATAATCCGTTATCAACTAACGAAGATTACTTCTTCCCACAAACAGCAGAAGGAAGAGGTTCTAAAGTTGAAACATTACCGGGCGGAACTAACCTAGGTGAAATTACAGATTTAAAATACTTTACTAACAAACTGTTTAGAGCTTTACGTATTCCAGCAAGTTATTTGCCAACATCAATTGATGAACAAGCAAACACTGTTTCGGATGGTAAAGTAGGAACAGCATATATCCAAGAACTAAGATTTAACAAATACTGCGAAAGACTTCAAAGCATTATGTGTGAAGCGTTTGACAAAGAGTTTAAACTTTGGTTAGACGGTAACGGCTATAACATTGATGCATCACTGTTTAACATTAACTTCCAACCACCACAAAACTTTGCAGCATACAGACAAGCAGAACTTGATACTACCAGAGCGAATATTTTTAGTGTAGTAGATGCAATTCCGCATTTAAGTAAACGTTTTGCAATGAAACGTTACTTAGGTTTAACACAAGAAGAAATTGTGGAAAATGAAAAATTGTGGAAAGAAGAAAATGCCGGTAACTTACAAGAACCAGGTGATGCTGGTGCGGAGTTAAGATCGGTAGGTGTAACGCCTACGGGGATGGCAACAGACGGCGCAGCCGAAGAAGCAGAAGCGCCAGCTGAAGCACCTCCGGCAGATGATGTAAGTGGTGGAGAAACAGCAGAAACTCCTGCAGTTTAATAAATACTAGTATGCTTTTGAAAGAATTTTTATATTTTAACGATGACGTAAACGATTTTTCCGTTGACCGTCGTTACGACAATAAGAAAGACGATGACGTCCTTGAAAAAGATGACACTAGAAAAATACGCCTTACATTACGTCAAATTAATCAATTAAGATTACAATCCGAAGCTCATGTTGCTGAAAAAGAATCAGAGCTAGATTTTATTAGACAAATGTACGGGGCGAAGCTTGAGCAAGAAGAATAAAAAACTCCATAAAGATATAGCATTTGTATTAGGCAACGGTATGAGCCGTAGAGCTATTGACTGTGAAAAACTTTTAAAAGTTGGCACAGTGTATGGTTGTAATGCACAATATAGAGAATTTGATCCTCATTACATTGTAGCAGTAGATGTTAAAATGGTTAATGAGATGATTGAAGCAAACTACCATCAAAAGGGTTCAGTTTGGACTAATCCTAATAAAGGTATTAAAACTAATACCGGTATTAACTTTTTTAGTCCACACAAAGGATGGAGTAGTGGACCAACAGCACTATGGTTTGCAGCACAAAACGGACACAGGCATATCTACATTGCTGGTTTTGACTATCAAGGACTTAAAGGAAAGTTTAATAATGTATATGCAGACACCTTTAACTATAAGAAAACCACTGATTCTGCAACGTTTTTTGGTAATTGGTTAAGCCAAACAGAGAAGGTTATTAAGGAATTTACCAAGACAACCTTTTATAGAATCATTGAAGATGGCGCATTTATACCAGATAAACTAGGTCCGCAGCACACTAACTTGAAGCATGTTAGTTTGCGTGATTTTGACAATACCTTTGAAGGAACTATATATCAACACAAAATGAGTCAAAATACTACCATTTAACCCTATTTTTATAACAATTATGTAAATATATAACAAACAGCCTTACCGATAATTTCAAGGAGAACAAAAATGGCAGATAAATCTACATTAGAACAAATGCTTGAAAACTTGGTTAACGATAACCAAGAGAAAGCAGAAGAATTATTTCACGAGTACGTGGTTTCTAAATCACGTGAAATCTACGAAAACCTTATTGAAGAAGAAATGAAAGATGAGGAAGTAGACGAAACTTCAGATAACGAAGACGAAGCAGTTGACGAAGCATCAAAAGATGATGATGCAGCAGAAGACAAAGTTGATGAAGCATCAGATGATGACGCAGAAGACAAAGTTGATGAAGCTACTGACGAAGACGAAGTTAAAGAAGACTCAAAAGACGAAGAAGTCGACGAAGAGTTTGAAGACGTTGCAATTGAAGGCGAAGACGATATGCCTGATATGGGTGGCGATCCTACAGACGATTTAGAATCAGAAGTTGATGCAGACTCAGAAGAAGAAGGCGAAAAAGAGCCAGCTGAGTTATTCCAAGATCTAGATTCAATTGTTGATGAGTTACAAGCAAAATTTGACGAAATCAAAGGTGATGAAGGAGAAGGCGACATGGATTCAGATATGGATTCAGAAGAAGCTTTTGCTCCAGAAACATCTGAAACCCCAGAAGTTGACGAACTAGATACTTTTAGAGAGTATGTAGAAAAAGTTGCTGGCGGACACGGTGCTGAGAAAAAAGGTGCACCTGAAGGCGCAGAAAGCAAAAAGTCAGTTGTCGACAATATGAAAAACGACATGGGCGGAACTACAGCTAATATTGCTAAAGGCGGCGAAGATTCAGGTAAGAATGATGGCGGACTAGCAGACATTACACCGAAAGACATTGGTGTAAATGATCCTAAAGCAGCAGCCAAAGGCGCTTTTAAAGAAAAAACAGCAGGACATGGCGCAGAAAAGAAAGGCGCAGGTGAATCAGCTGATAATAAGCAGTCAATTTTCCGTAGCAAACGATAGTAAAAAGGAAGACTATAAGTGAAAACTACACTAGCAGAACATCTGAGCTTCGATCAGGCTAAAATCGTAATTGAGCGTGATGAGCAGGCGGATGGTAAGTCGTTACATTTGAGTGGCATCTGTATTCAGGGTGACATTCGTAACGCTAATCAGCGTGTTTATTCTTCTAAAGAAATTGATAGGGCTGTCAAGACGCTCAACGAACAGATTTCTGGGGGGTATTCAGTGCTAGGTGAAGTTGATCACCCACAAGATTTACGCATCAATTTGGACAGGGTCAGTCACATGATTACAAAAATGTGGATGGATGGTCCAAATGGCTACGGAAAACTTAAAATGTTACCAACGCCGATGGGACAAATTGTTTCATCGATGTTGGAATCAGGAGTCAAGTTGGGAGTCTCAAGTAGAGGTTCGGGAGAAGTTGACGGAGATGGTAATGTTCAAGGATTTGAAATTATTACTGTTGATGTCGTAGCTCAACCATCTGCCCCGGGAGCATATCCAACACCAGTTTACGAACACCTTATGAATGCACAAGGTGGCTACAAGGCATTTCAAGTGGCACAAGAAGTACAAGGCGATACACAGGCACAAAGATATATAGCAGAGAGCTTGAAAAATTTTATTTCAAGTCTAAATAAAGCGTAGGAGAATCACAATGCTAGAGTTTGTAAAACAACTATTTGAAAACAATGTGATTTCCGAAGAAGTCAAGTCGGAAATTGAGACCGCTTGGGAAAAAACCGTTCAAGATAACCGTGATAATGTTACTACACAATTGCGTGAAGAATATGCACAGAAGTACGAACACGATAAGACCGCGATGGTTGAAGCAGTTGAGAAAATGCTGGCTGACAGAATTACAGCAGAGCTTTCTGAGTTTGCTGAAGACCGCCAAGGACTTATTGAAGCTAAAGCAAAATATGCTAATAAAATCGTAAAAGATTCAAAAGCTATGGAAGCATTTGTTCTTAAAAATCTTAAGAATGAATTAGCAGAACTTCGTGAAGATCGTAAAGCAGTTGCAGGTAACGTAGCCAAACTTGAATCTTTTATTGTTGATGCACTTTCGAAAGAAATTGCTGAATTCCATGCTGATAAGAAAGACTTAGCAGAAACCAAAGTTAAACTTGTTAGAGATAGCAAGGCTAAATTTGAAGAAGTTAAGAAAGACTTTATCAATAAAGCATCGAAAATCGTTGAAGGTACAGTATCGAAAGGTATTAAATCTGAAATGGTACAATTGAAAGAAGATATTCAGGCAGCGAGAGAAAACGACTTTGGTCGTAGACTTTTTGAATCGTTCGCAAGTGAATACGCTACTAGCCATTTAAATGAAAAATCTGAAACTTCTAAACTTCTTAAAGTTGTAAAACAGAAAGAAACTGAAGTAGAAGAGGCAGCAAAGATTGTTGCAGAATCTAAAGAGTTAGTGGAAAGTCGAGATGCAGAGATTGCTCGTATCAAAGATAGCGCAGCTAGACAAGATGTAATGGCAGAATTGCTAGGACCTCTTGCAGCAGAGAAGCGTGAGGTAATGGGTGAGTTACTAGAATCTGTACAGACTAATAAATTACACGCAGCTTATGACAAGTATATTTCTTCTGTAATGGAAGGAAGTGCTCCATCTAAAGTGGCGTTGACAGAGGCAAAAGAAATAACAGGCGATAAAGCACAAGGCAATCAAATTAGCAGTAGAGAAAAAACTGCTGAGATATTTGACATCCGCAGGCTTGCGGGCTTAAAAGTTTAAGGAGAAAAACAATGTCACAACTACTAGAAAGTCGCTGGTCAGAAACCAAAGATGCCCTTTTAGAAGGACTTCAAGGTAACAAGCGTACTGTTATGGCAACAACTCTAGAGAATACCCGCACGTATTTGAACGAGTCTGCCACTGCAGGTGCTACTTCTGCCGGTAACGTTGCAACACTAAACCGTGTGATCCTTCCAGTGATCAGACGTGTGATGCCTACGGTCATCGCTAATGAACTAGTTGGCGTTCAGCCAATGACTGGACCTGTTGGTCAAATCCACACACTAAGAGTACGTTATGCTGATGCATTCAACTCTGGAAGTGGAACTGACACTACAGCAGGCGACGAAGCACTATCACCTTTCAAGATTGCAGAAGGTTATTCTGGTGCTACTAATGATAAAGCAGCTTCTACAGCAGCTTTAGAAGGTGTAGCTGGAAACAGATTAAGCATTCAAATCTTGAAACAAACTGTTGAAGCGAAAACTCGTAAGTTGAGTGCTCGTTGGACGTTTGAAGCTGCTCAAGATGCACAAGCTCAACAAGGCATTGACATCGAAGCAGAAGTAATGGCTGCTTTAGCACAAGAAATAACAGCTGAAATTGACCAAGAAGTTATTCAATCATTGAAAACACTTGCTGGTACGGCTGCTTTAACTTATGACCAAGGTGCAGTATCAGGTACTGCTACTTTCGTTGGTGACGAACATGCTGCTTTAGCTGTTCAAATCAACAGAGTTGCAAACTTAATTGCACAGCGTACAAGACGTGGCGCAGGTAACTACGCTGTTGTTTCACCAACAGTATTAACGTTGTTACAATCTGCTACAACTTCAGCGTTCGCAAGAACAACTGAAGGTACTTTTGAAGCACCAACAAACACTAAGTTTGTAGGAACTTTAAACAGTGCAATGCGTGTGTACGTAAACGGTTATGCAACTGACGACGATGTGTTGATCGGTTACAAAGGTTCTTCGGAATCAGACGCACCTGCGTTCTACTGCCCATACATTCCTTTGATGTCAAGCGGTGTTGTACTTGATCCAGGTACATTTGAGCCAGTTGTAAGTTTCATGACAAGATATGGTTATGTAGAGTTAACAAACACTGCATCATCTCTTGGTAATGCGGCTGACTACTTAGGCAAAGTTGCAGTAACATCTGCAAACCTAAGATTTGCGTAAGCAAGTTTAGATTTTTTAAATCTACTAAAGGGCGGTATTTTTATATCGCCCTTTTTTTATGACTAAATAATAGTATCGTTCATCCCAATCGGGACGGAAGTAGCATTATGCGAAGGAACGCACCTAACTTTAAAAAGGAGGGTGTTATGAACAGATTCGATCATTTACACAAAACATACCGCGAGGCAAAAATGAGAGCTCGTAAGGAACGCATCTTAATGATGTCACGTTCTGAGCCAAACATTAATGGTAGTGGTACTAGTGGTTATACTGTAAAAAGTGGCGAGAATACTGGCAAAGTACTAAAACATATTTCTGTTACTTCAAGTAATAATATATAGTTTTATCCAAAATAAAAGAGGTTGACAAATACTTATTTTGTGTTATATTAATAATATAGCAACAAAAGAGTAATTAACTTTTGTTTATAGTGCAAGGAAGAGGCCTTTACCAGAAGGGTCGAACTTGACTAGTTAGGGGTGGTACCCAGGTTCAAGGTTGAGAGACTGAGGATCACATTGCTCTACCGAGCGGAACTAGGTTGTGCGTGATAGAATGGTATTCTGTGTACGTGCTTGTAGGTGTAACCAAGTCCTACCTATTTTGCTTATATTTTAAAAAGGCGCTACGGCGTCTTTTTTCTTGACTAACTGTCCAAAATACTATATAATACTAGCATGGAGATAAAAGACGACAAAGACTTCTCTTTATTAAGAGAACAAGTGAAAAAATGGAATAAGAACCATTCTATGTTCAAACACGATGTTCGTCAGTTATCTAAAGCACTAGAAAAGCTCATTGATAATCATAGTCAGCACATGATTATGCACAGGCAGACAAAACGTACTATACATTTAGAACGTGCCCAAGCAGAAATAGACAATATCAACATTCTCCTTAAAACTGTTGGACAGCAAGAACTCTTATCTATTCTTAGCAGAAGATAAATACTTGTGTCTAAAGTGTGCCGCATAGTGTGGCGGACTTATGCTGTTTAACCCACAGCGTAGCGACTAGAACTCGCATAGGACTACTTAATAGGAGAAAAAAAATGGGAAGACCACTTAATAAAAGATTGTTTGGTGAGCCAACAGCGGCTGGATCAGAAATCAAAGTCAACTTTCATAACGGCTCAGCAGTTAAAGAAGGTTATATCGTAAAGCAAAAAGGTTCAAAGAAATTTGTCTGTGAAGAAATTGAAACAGCAGGTGAATTTACTTGTGTACTAACAACTGGTAAATTACCAGCAGCATTAACAGCAGGCGAAATGTCAATTTCATTTAATATGGACGACAGTGAAACTTATCTAGTAAGTAAAATTGCTGGAAAGAAAGCAACACTATCAGCACCATCTGCAACAGGTTCAAACGCATATGACGGTTTGACTGTTCCTTGGAACTTTGCAACTAGTACTTCAGATGGCGCAGCACAAGTTGAAGAAGCTGGTGATGACAACACATTATCTGGTACAGATGATGATGACTTCACTGAAGACGCTTAATAATTAAAGGTAACGGATAATGGCACAGTTAGTACAAACCAATGGTGATTATACAATCAAAACAGGCGAAGGGTCGAATGTAAAATTTGATACCGGTGCAGGTATTGGTGAGGTTCGTATTACTGGAAACTTAATTGTTGAAGGTGATACATTAACTGTTCAAGCTGAAAACTTAAACGTTAACGATAACATTATTGAATTAAATTATGGTGAAACAGGCGCAGGTGTTTCTCTAAGATATGCTGGTATACAGATTGACAGAGGAACCGAAACGCCTGCTTCATTCTTTTATGATGAAAATGATGATACGTTTAACATTGCAAAAGGTAACAGCGGAAGTTACAATTTTAATGATAGTAGTCTAAGATTAAAAACTATTACAACTAGCGATACTACAGATGGGGGAGATTTAACTCTTATCGGTTCAGGACTAGGCGTTGTAAAAGTTATTGGTACTACAAATTATAAAGATCAAGTAACAGACGATGATGACATTCCTAACAAAAAATATGTTGACGATGCTATTAGAGATAATCCAACATTCCAAATTATTGATAATGACACAAGGGTCATTGTTACTGATAAAGATGTTAGTGGTGCATTAACTTACTTGATTGACAATACTGGATATAGTTCCTTTGGAGAAAGTGCTATTTCAGTAATTGTTGATGGTTCATTAGGTGCTCAATTTTATTCTAATAGAGCAGTAATTCAAAACCTTGAATTTATTAACAACGAAATAACAAACAACGATACTAACGGTAATATCTTTTTAAGAACACAAGGTACAGGTAAAGTTAAACTTAACTACGGACTTGAACTTGAAAAAATTGCAGTTACTCCAGCATATGTAAACGAATCAACTATTCTTTATCACAATGAAGAACAGTTAGGTCAAACAGGTGTGTTCTTTACCAATGGTACTAGAACTGGAGAACTAGTAAATAGAAACAGAGCATTACTTTACAGTATGATATTTTAAAGGAAAAACAAATGATTAAAAGTACAAAAGTATCTGCAACAAGTGTTAGTGTTCCGGAAAAAGTCTATACTAGTACAACTACAGGTGCTCCTATTGGAGGCAGTGTTACAGGACAGGTAAACGCAATTACTACAATGATCCTTTGTAACCTTGGTACTCCAACTATTACGGATGAGTCTGTTAATACATGTAATGTAAGTGTGTACTTAGTAAAAGCTGGTGATACACCGGATACAGATAACATTATTGTTAACACATTAATTGTGCCTGCAGGCGAAACAGTATTTTTCAGTGATGAAAAAATTATCTTAGATTCAGGCGATGAAATTTGGGTTGGTACATCTGTAGCAGATTTAATTACTGTTACAGTAAGTTCAATGCAAGTGTAGAGGAAAACTTATGAAGTTTTTAAAATACCAAAATACATCTAGATATAGTCCAAGCGATAATTCTATCTCAATTAATCCTTATGGAAGAGTTGTAATGGGTACAAGTGCTGGATTAATGTTACCTAAAGGAACGTCAGCACAAAGACCAGATTTAGTAGGTGTAAGACAACCAGGCACAGCAGACGGAACTATTAGATACAATACTGACATTACTGCTATTGAAGCATATGTTGGCGGCAACTGGGAATTAGTTGTGCAGCCTGCGGCTTCTGCTATTACAGTACAAACACTAGGACCAGGAGATGGGGTTGAAACTGTGTTTGGACCAGTATTTGAATCAACAAGTGCAAACAACGTTTTATGTTTAATTGAAAACGTATTACAAATTCCTACAACTAACTTTACACTTGAACAAAGTACTGCTGGAAATTTAACAGGGCCTAATCAACCATACGCAGACGGATATTATTTTAAATTTAATTCTCCAGTGCCAGCTACCAAGTATCTAACAACCTTCTACGGATTCTCGAACTAATGTCACAAGTAGGGCGAATAGGTGGACATTTATTAGATCCAAATCTTGAAAGACAAGGAATTGATCTTGCCTTTAAGAATACCAATTTTGATGCAACTCCGATATTATACTTAGATGTTACTAATAATAGAATTGGTGTTAAAACAGATTCCCCTCAATACGACCTAGACATTCAAACAGATGTTTCAACAACCAATGCTGACGCAACAGCACAAGCAAGAATAGATAACGTTCTTATAAATGCACCTGCAACATTTTCAACTGTAGTAGGTCCTTTAAATATTGTTCCTGCAACAGACCAAGATTCAATTGTCTGGGAAAGATTACAAACAGACAATTTAGATATTAGCGATAATTTTATACAAGGTAAAAGCACAGACGATAGTATTACTTTAGATACAAGTGGTACAGGTACTATTAATGTTCATGCAAACACAAACATGACAGGTAACCTAGCTGCAACAGGAGACATTAACCTAGATGGTAATGTAACACTAGCAGGTAATATTATAGTAGGTGATAGTTCTTTTGCTACTGCTGAAATTAATCCTGACTTAACACAAGACATTTTACCACAAACTGATAACACATTAAGTTTTGGTCAAGATGAGCGCGACTCTTCACCAAGAAGATGGAAAGAATTACATACACCCGATAATTTAACAAACACAAACAATGTTCGTCCTATGGGAGCGTTGATTAGTAATCAACTTAGTTTCAGAGGAGAAACTGGAGATCAAGTTTTAGAAACACCAACAATTACAAGTACGCAATCAAATGAAGATACAATGTTAGTTTCTGGTACAGGCGATTACTTTATTAATGGAACCAAGATAGAAACTAATAATATTCATAATACTGGTAACGATGCTTTTAGTTTTGGAAACACTGGCATTGGTTATTTAAGATTTATGGGCGACAGTGCATTTAAAATGCCAGCAGGTACAAATGCTGAACGTCCAGGATTACCAGAAGTTGGTGATACTAGATGGAACACAGATGAACAAATTATGGAATGTTTTGCTGGTATTGTTGAAGCAGTAACAGTAACAGGAACATTTACAGGATTAGCAGATGCGGCTAATATTGTTTCAGGAACTACTACTACAAACTCCGTATACGGAACTGATTTTAGTTGTAGAATGAACTTATTAGCAGAAACGGTAACAGTAGTTCAATTCTTATCGCAAGGAATTGGATATCAACAAGGCGACCAGATCGTAATTCCAGGAACTAGACTTCCGGGTGGTTCTAGTCCAGCTAACGATATCACTTTAACAGTAGGCGCACAGGCCAATGATGGCTACGCAGTAGCAACTGGTGGCGGTGCTGAAATTAGTGAATCACTAATGGAAGATTTAGGCGACGTATATAGCCTTATCCTCGGTTAATTAAGACAATTTGCTAAATACTACTGTTGATGCCGACCAAGCATCGATCTTTTACTGTGGTTAGCCCGCAATGTAAGGTGGCTAGAGGGACAGGATCCCCGTGAAAAGGAGAGCGTAATGGCAATTGGTCGTATTTCGGGTCCGCTCTTAAAGGCAAATCTCGTTAGAAACGGGGTTGATTTAGCTTTTGAGAACGACTTACTTTACATAGACGTAAACAATGCTCGTTTAGGAGTAAACAACTCTTCTCCCACCACGGATATCGATGTTGTAGGTACAACAAGATCAACAACACTCACAGTAGACAATCAACTAGATGTAGGAAATTTAAGCATTACTGGTAACACTATTTCCAGTTCGCTTGATACCATTTCATTTGCACCTTCAGGTTCAGATCCAGTAATTTATAATTCTAAGTTACAAGTAGATGATTTGCAACTTACAGGTAACACAATTTCAACAACAGTTTCTAACACTAATTTAGAACTCCGTCCTAATGGCGCAGGCACATTAGAAGTTGTAGGTAATACAAATATTACTGGCGACTTGTATGTTTCTGGTAACATTAACACAGGTGGTGATATTACCATTGGTGGTAACATTGTTATTGGTGACGCAGATACAGACACTATTGAGTTCAATGCTTCGATTGCAAGTGATCTTATTCCAGAGACTGACAACACATATACGTTAGGTAACGCCACAACAAGATGGAAAGAAATCCATGTTGCTGATTTATATACAACAACATTAAATCTTCCAACACTTGACATTGGTGACTTAACATTTAGAGATAGCACAATTACAGCAGCAACTGGTACTGACTTTACTATTGAAGGTAATGGAACTGGTGGCGCTAGATTAGGTAACTTTAGATTTTCAGGAAACACAATTACTAACGTACAACCAGGTGGTATTACACAGATTGTACAGAGCGGAACAGGTTATTTTAAAATTGATACCAACAACGGTTTTGTTCCACCAAGAGGTAATGACGCACAACGTCCAACTTCATATGCAGTTGCAGGTATGACAAGATACAATACAGATGCAAAAGCAATTGAAATATGGACAGGTACTGCATGGGCAAGTCCAGCAGGTGCATCAGGTGCGGTATCAGAAATTCAAGCAAACACAATTGCATCATCATATGCATTGATGTTAGGATAAAGGAAATAGTATGCCAACAGTATTTAAACAGAGCGTAGTAACAGATATTGGAACAACACCTACTGATGTATTACAAATTCAAGAAGGTGTTAAAGCAACTGTAGTAGGTTGTAACCTTGCAAACAATTCAGATTACGATACAGTTGTAGTTGATGTACAAGTTGTTGACGAAAATTCAACAGTTGGTAACTATGCAAGATCAGTACCGATACCACCGGGTTCGAGTGCTAAAGTAATTACGCAAGGCGAAAGATTAATATTGCCAGCAACGGCTGGTTTAAGAATAACAAGTGATACGGAATCAAGTGTTGATGCAACAGTTAGTTTCGTAGAGATATCATAGGGAGGTATAGAAAATGGCAAATCCATATTATTTCGGACAAAGCCCAGATGAATCACTAGGTGATAGCCCTAGATATTTTTATGCACTAAGAAGAAACGAAGATGGTGAATTATATCTTCTAAGAAGTGATCAGTTGAAAGACAAAGACTCAATTGATATTAACTTGCCAGGTCCGCCAGAAGAAACTTTTGAGGACTTAGAACCAGGTGTTGACTTCTTTGATGGTATTAATGTTAACCATATTAAAGATAAACAGAATATGTATTGGACTCAATATAAGTGGGACCAAAGAAGCATATTGTATTATGTAGACGGAGAAGGTATGTTAGTTCAACGAATTAATCAGAACTATGCTTATCCAAACGGAACATCAAGTTAGGAGTAACTAAATGGCAGAGTTTAAGATAAGTCGAATTAGATATACATGGAAAGGCCCATGGACAACTTCTACTGCATACATCATTGATGATGTTGTACAGTACGGAGGCAGTGTATATATTGCGCTTAGAGGACACACATCAGCAACATTTAAAGATGATATAGATTATACACCACCTGGTGATACTATTGCACAACCAGCATGGAAGAAAATGTCCGATGGTAGAGCATTTAGAGGTGCTTGGGCTGCCGCAACGACTTACTATAACGGAGACATTGTAGATGACGGTGGTACACTTTGGATAGTTGCAACAGGACACACGTCAACAGCAGATTTTAACGCAGATATTGCTAATTGGGCAGTGTATGTTCCAGGAGCAGACTGGGGCAGCGATTGGGCAGTTGCAACTAGATATGGTGTAGGTGATGTTGTTAACTACGGTGGTATTGTTTACAAATGTTCTACTGCACACACTTCAGCAGCAACAACAGCATTAGGTTTAGAAGACGATCAATTTAAATGGACAACTTATTACTATGGTAAAACTTACAAAGGTGAATTTGCTGACGCTACTAGATACAGAGCGCAGGACCTTGTTAAGTACGGTGGATCACTTTTAAGAGTTTTAACAGGACATACATCAACAACTAATATTACTGCTTCAAACTTTGTTCTAGAAGTACCAGGACGTAAAATTCAAGGTCAGTGGACAGGATCAACATATTATGCAATTGGTGATGTTGTACAACACGGCGGATATGTTTACCAATCACAAACAAACAATTATGCACGTAACCCAGGTGATTCAATTTATCAACCGACAGAGGTTGATTGGGCAGTTATTTCAAAAGGTATTAATCTTGCAGGTGCATGGGCAACGGGAACACAATATAAAACAGGTGATGTAGTTGAAAGAGGCGGATCGATTTATGTTGCAACATTAAACAGTACCGATGATGGAAGTTCATTAGACTATCTTGATGCAGGTAACTGGGAGTTAATTGTTCAAGGTCAATCATGGAAAAATTCTTGGACTATTACAACAGTATATGCAGTAGGTGATGTAATCACTTACAGAGGTAGTGTATACAAAGCGAATGTAGAACACACAGCAAGTGCTGAAAACTTTCCAGGAGATAACGGTAGTGGATTTGCATACTGGGATCTTTTAATGGCAGGTGCAGAAAATGTTGGACTTGTTAACCCAGGAGATTTATTAACATTTGGTTTAAGCAGAACTATTGCTGGAGACGGATCTACACTAGGTGCTACTAATGTTCCGATCGATACAGCAGAAAAACTTTTACAGGTCGGACCAAACGACACTATTGAATATGATAATTGGGGTAAAAGTGCAAGGTTCATTTATGTTGATCCAATTATTGGTGTAGACGATAGATCAAATGCTAACGCAGGTATTGATCCTTTCAAACCAGTTAAGACAATCAGATACGCAGCAGAAATAGCTGACGACGGTGTAGATGCACATAACACAATACAATTAACAACAGGCTTGTTTGAAGAAATACTTCCAATCAGTTTGCCTGCTAAAACAGTTGTGCTTGGCGATGAAATTAGATCATCTAAAATTAAACCAAAATTAGCAATTGCTGCTATGGCAGGTGATGCTGTATACAGAATTGCTGTATCAACACACTTACAAGGTGTTATTAGACACATTTTAGAAGGAACATCGTTTACAAAACAATCAGGAAATACTGCTGATGTTACAGTAATTACAGATGCTATTCCAACAGGAACATTTAATCCAGGACCTCCAACAGGCGACGGACTAGAAATTATTAACTATGTTCAAGTTACTTCAGATTCAGTTGCAGCAAACTTAGTTGACAACGGATTATCAGATTATAATCAGTATATTAACTTCCATGTACAAAGTACAGGAACTGATCCTGTTGTTAGTGGTACAAATGCTATTACAGATCAAACAAATAGATTAAATGCTGCAAGAATGATTCTTGCAAACAAAGACTTCTTAATGAAAGAAGCAACATCATATCTTGATAATACGTTTAGTGATTATGCATACGATAGTGCAATTTATAACGATGATATGCACAGAATTTGTAATGCACTTGCATACGATTTACAGTATGAAGGAAACTATAGAATTTTAAGAGAAGGTAAATTCTACAACAGCATGGTAATTGGTAGCCAGTCAACAGATATGTTTTATGTTAGAGATGCATGTGGAGTTAGACAGTGTACGCTTGACGGTTTAACAGGTACACTTAATCCACCAAACGTTTTTGAACAATATCAAAGACCAACTGGTCCTAATTATGTTTCACTTGATCCAGGTTGGGGTACAGCAGATACTAAAGTTTGGATTACAACACGTTCTCCATATATACAAGGTGTATCTACATTTGGTAACAATTGTACAGGACAAAAAATTGATGGCTCACTACACGCAGGTGGTAACAAATCAATTGTGTCCAACGACTTCACGCAGGTAATTAGTGATGGTATTGGTGCTCACGTTCTTAACAATGGTAGAGCAGAACTTGTATCAGTGTTTACATATTATGCACAGGTAGGATACCTAGCAGAAAATGGTGGAATTATACGTGCTACTAATGGTAACTGTTCATATGGTTACATTGGTGCGTTAGCAGACGGTACAGACCCAACTGAAACACCAATTACTGCTACAATTAATAACAGACAAGAAGAAGCACAGATTGTGTCAGCATTTGCTGGAGAAGTAAATGATGAGATTCTTGCATTAGAATTTAAAAACTGTGGACAAAATTATACATCAGCAAACTATACATTTGTTGGTTCAGGTGCAAACGCAGCAGTACTTCAAGAAGAAACTAGAGATGATGCTATGTTTGAAGCAAGGATTGTTACAGGTGAATCATCAGCAGCAGCAGGCGGCGGCGGATTTACACTTATTGGTAACAATGCTCAAACTGGTGATACAACAACTGTTACTATTGCTACTAACGATGAAAATGAAGAAGCAAACTTATTAGGTTTAAGAATTATTTTAACATCAGGACCTGGTACAGGACAGTATGGTTATGTACATGCTTATAACAGTACTTCAAAAGTTGTAACAGTTTACAAGGAGTCTAGTGGTACACCAGGTTGGGATCATGTAGTTCCAGGTAAACCAATTCTAGAGCAATTGTTAACAGGAACAACTTATAGATTTGAACCAAGGGTTGTATTTGATGCACCTCCGTTTTCACATGCAGTGTCTACACTTGATGCTGGTACAACATGGGGTGATGTAGTTTATGGTGAAACATCAGGTGTGTTTACATCTATTAGTGCAACAGGAACAGGAACAGGTACAACAGTAGGAGTACCAGCTGCTAACCCAACATTTGATATTGTAAAACTTGGCAAAGACTACACAGTTACATTAAGACAAGGTGGTGCTGGATATGCAGTAGGCGATACCCTTACAATTTTAGGTAGTAGCTTAGGTGCAGGCACTGATAATAATATTACAATTACAGTACATAGTGTAACTGACGATAGTACAAATAGTATTGTTACATTTGAACACTCAGGTTTTGCACAAAGTGGTAGATTTGTAGCAGTTGCAAACACAGGTACAACTGTTAACTACTCTCTTAACGGAACAACATGGGCAACTTCAAACTTACCATCCTCAGGCGTGTGGAAATCAGCAGCAGCAGGTAACGGAAAGTTTGTTGCAATTAAAGATTCAGCAGCAGTAGGTGCATATAGTTCAAATGGTAATCAATGGACAGCATTCAGTTTACCAGCAAATACTAATTGGACAGATGTTGCATACGGTAATCCAATATATGATGAAGTAGAATCAAACGTATTTGTTGCAGTTGCAAGTGCAGGAAACAATGCAGCGATATCAACTAACGGCGGCGCAACTTGGTCAGCAGCTAACTTTCCAGCAGCAGGCGACTCAACTATTAACGAATGGGTGAGTGTAACTTATGGTTCAGGAAAATTTGTTGCAATTGCAAATAGTAATAACTTAGCAGCAATAGGAACATGGAACGGTACAACTATTACTTGGGCAACTTATATCATGGACGTTGTTGCAGACAGTACGCAAAAAGATTGGAACCGTGTTGCATTTGGTAATAATAGATTTGTTGCTATGTCAGACACTGGCGATATTGGTTATTCATTCGATGGAGAAACTTGGTATCCAGCAACTATGCCATTAATAGATGGTTCAACAATATTACAATGGAACGATCTAAAATATGGTCAAGGTGTGTTTATGGCACTTTACGATACAGCAGGTAGAACTATTTCAGGAGATGTAACATCAGGACCGGTACAATACATTTACACATCACCAGACGGAATACAGTGGACTGAGAGAGACATTGGACAAATTGGAAACTGGAACAGATGTGCATTTGGTAATCCAGACGCAGATGCTACAGATGGTTTAGATAATAGAAAAGGTAGATGGGTAGTATTAGACCGTGATGTTAAATTTACTCACAAAGTTGTTTACACAGGTGCTACAATTAAAGGTAGAGCAGATGTAACTGCTGGTTCAATTGGAGTTGTAAAACTTTGGGATCCAGGTTCAGGTTATGATCCTGTTAATACTCCAGTTGGGTTTACAGTTATTGATCCTAACAACACTGGTGAACTTGAAATGGATATGACAAGATTTGCAGACGGTGTGTTAGCACAGCCAAGTTGGACTAACAGAGGTACTGCATACAAAACAAGTACAACTACTGTTACTGTAACAGGTGATGGTTTTGCAGATATTATTCCTGTAGGTAAGTTTATAACAGTTTCTGGAATGCCAGTTGTTATTGGTCCAGGTGCGCAGTTAAGACTTAACGGAAATCCAGAACTTTATACAGTTGTTGTTATTGAACAAGAAAGTGTTGATACTGGCGGAACCTTTACTCTAAGATTTAGAGTAAGTCCTGAACTTAAAATTGAGGACGATCCAACAACAGATCATGGTAATGGCGTAACAATTAACACTAGATATTCACAATGTAGAATTTCAAACCACGACTTCCTAGATATTGGTACAGGTAACTTTACACAAACTAACTATCCGGGATTATATACACAAAATTATATTTCTTATCCAGAGAATGAGGTACAAGAATTAAATGGTGGTAGAGTGTTCTACTCAAGTACAGACCAATCAGGTAACTTTAGGGTTGGTGAATTGTTTGCTGTTGAACAGTCTACAGGTATTGTTACTATTAGTGCTGACTTCTTTGACTTAGCAGGTCTTACAGAACTTGCACTAGGTGGAATTAGAGTTGGTGGTACTGGTACAGTTATTAGAGAGTTCTCAACAGATCCGTTGTTTATTGCAGATTCAAACAACATTATTCCTACACAGAGAGCAATTAAAGCGTACTTAACAAATAGACTTAACGTTGGTGGAGCAGACTTGTTAACAGCGAGCTTTATCGCAGGTACAGTTAAGATAGGTCCTGATGAGATTGGTAATACAGCAGGACAAGCAGTTAACATCCCAGTGATGTTTGAATTACAAGGTCCGAAAGCGGGCATTGGTGGAAGTTATCTAGCTCAAGCTATGTTTTATCGAAGCTTTGAGCATAAGGGTATTAGGACTGATTAATATGAGACTAATATTAGAAGATAACAAATTAATGGTAAATACAATGGAACACTATGGAGTAGATAAACATGGCAGAGTTTAAATTAGGTAGAATTAGATTTGTATGGAAAGGCGATTGGGCCGCTCCTACAGTCTACTACAAAGACGATGTAGTAAGATATGGCGGTAAAACGTTTATCTGTACTACAGGACATACAAGTGACGCAGATTTTTATGTAGACTTGAACGTAAGTCCTTCAAGATGGAACCAGATGACAGACGGTCAGGACTGGAAGGGCGATTGGGCTACATCAACTTATTACAAAACAAATGACTTAGTTAAGTACGGTGGACAGATTTATATTTGTTCTACTCCGCATACATCTGCCGCTACTGCTTCATTAGGTCTTGAGAATGATATTGCTAAATGGACTGCTTACGCTGAAGGTTTTGACTGGAAGAGTGATTGGGCAGTTGCAACTAGATACAAAATTAACGATTTAGTTAGATATGGTGCAACAACTTATGTTGCAAACGAAGGTCATACATCTGCTGCTACTGCCAGCGACGGATTAGAAAATGATCAATCTAAATGGGATATATTTAACCAAGGAATAGAATATAAAGCTGCTTGGACAGGAAATACAAGATACAAATATAATGATGTTGTTAAGCAAGGTGCTGGTACATATATTTGTACTACACAGCATACTTCAAATGCAACAACTTTTGCAACTGACGCAGCAAACTGGACACAGTTTATTGAAGGCTTTGAATATGAAAATGCTTGGAGCGGCTCGACAGTATACCAACCAGGTGATGTTGTATCATACGGTGGTAACCAATACGTAGCAAAAGTATATCATTCAGGTTCAACTAATCCTTCAACTGATACTACAAACTTTGCATTATTTGGTAAAGGTTTTGACTTCCAGAATAACTGGAGCAACGCAACAGATTATAAAGTTGGTCAAGTTGTAGCAGTTAAAGGACAATCATATGTTGCTACAGTTGATTCACCAAGTAACGACTTTACAATAACAGCATCAAGTAACTCAACAAACAAATTTACAACAGCATCCACAACAGGAATGGCTGTTGGTATGTCAATATACTTTAGCGGTGCTGTTTATGGTAACGTTAACGAAGGTGCAACATACTACATTAAGACAGTTGATGATGCAACAACATTTACAATTTCAATCGCACATGGCGGAACAGTATTTACACCAACTCTAGGTACAGGGTCAATGACTGCAAGAGTTGCAGCTCATCCAATTGAACCTAATTACTGGAGCAAACTATCAAGTGGTTTTTACTGGGCAGGCACATGGGCTGACGACTATGAATATGATGTAGGCGATTGTGTTAAGTTCGGCGACAACTCATATGTGTGTATTAACAAACACAGATCAGAAGGCGATGACGGATCAACAATTGGTGCAGCTGGTGGTGGTGCAGACAACAGTCGTCCAGACCAAGACACAACAGGTACTTACTGGAACCAAATGATTACAGGTAGTGAAACTTCACTACTAACAACAAAAGGTGATTTGGTTTACTACGGTGGTGCTGGTGTTGCTAGACTTCCAATTGGTGTAGAAGGACAAGTTTTACAAGCTGGAGCAAACTATCCAGAATGGCGTTCAATGGGTGCAAACGATTACGTTTACTACGTTGCTCCACATGGACAAGATAATCCATATCCAGTGCATGGTGCAACATTAGATAAACCATTTGCATCAGTTAGATATGCTTGTGAAGCAGTATTAAACGGTCCAAGACATCCAGAAGCAAGACACTTAATTGAAATGAACAAAGCGTTTATTCAACGTGAAGTTACAGAATGGATTACATATCAAATTGCAAATGCTGCAAGTGGTAGCATTTGGGAAAACTTTGATTATGCGGATGATGACTGTCACAGAGATATGGGACTAGTATTAGACGCTATGGTCTATGACATGTGTCATGGTGGTAACAAGAGATCAAGAGGTGCTGCGAATGCATTTGTTGGAGCTCTTTTTGAAGCACCTTACAACACAGGTCCATACTCAAACTTAACAACAGAAGCAGCAAACTCAGCAGAAGCATATGCATATATGTCAACATTGGTTGATCATGTATTAGCACAAACTGATCCAACAACTAATTACCAAACTACAAACGGTGATAATTCAACTGCTGTTGTTTCACAATATAAAACATCAACATTGATTGCAGAACCAACTTCAAGTGCTGTACTTGCAGCAGGTTTAAAAATCATTACTGATGCAATTGCAGCAGGTAATGCAGATAATATTCCTGCAAGATATGTTCCACAGAACACAATTAAAATTAAAACAGGACAGTACAGAGAAATTGGACCAATTATTGTTCCAGAAAATACTGTTGTGCTTGGTGAAGAAGTTAGATCCACAAACGTTGGACCTTCAGGACCAATTACAAATATGACTGATGCAAAATATACAATTGCTGCATTAGGACGTTTAGAAGGCGTTATTGGTGATATTATTAAAGGTGCAAGTGTAACTAAAACTTCAACTAACGCTTTTGCACAAGACATTGCTGTTCCTTTTGCTGACACAGTAGAAGAAACACATGTTGAACGTTTAATTAGATCAATGCAAAAACAAATCGACTATAGAGTCGGTGAATTTGAATTAAGAAACAGTACTGATCCTACAGGATACAACGCTGCATATTTAAATGGTTACGGTGATGCAAGAGCTAGACTTAGAGAAAACAAAAAATTCTTTAAAGAAGAAGTAGTTGCATTTATTACTGCTAACTATCCAAATGTAAAACACAGTAAAATGAAATGTCGTCAAGACGTAGGTTATATTGTTGACTCTGTTTGTTACGACTTAACTTATGGTGGTAAGAGCATGTCAAGGATTGCTGCTTTAGCATACTTAGACGATGGAGTAGGCGTAGGTGTAGTAGAAGGCGGAGCAACTGTTGCAGCATATAACAAATTAAAAGCAATAATGCAAGATGCTTCAACTAATACTACTATTACAGCATTACAAAGTGTTGTACCTCAAGTAAGAGGAACAGCAGGTAGTGCAGCAGCTTCAACATTTATTGGTGAAGCACTTGATATTATTACAGCAGTAATTGGTGATCCAAATGATCAACCAAATATTGTAATTACAGCAGCATCAAGTAATACACTTACATCTGCTAACCACGGTTTACAGGTTGGCGATTCAATTGCAATGAGAACTACATACGGTACAGGTAGTGGCGCTTTATATAAAACACGTACATACTGGATTAAAACTGCACCAGATGCAAACACATTTACATTGTCTGCAACATTTGGTGGTAGTACACAAACAGTTACAGACGGAACAAGTTTAACAGTTATAGCAAACGCTACAAACTTCCCTGCACTAACGAACGGTGTAAGTAGTACAACAGCATTGATCAACGCTGTAACGACCTTAGACGCAGCGCAAGAGACCGTTATAACAGGAGTTATCAATCACTTAAATCCAGGTAATTACCATACTGATTATAGAGTACAAGCTGTACCGTCAACAACAAGAATTGAAACTTATGTTGGTACAAGTGCATATACTCACACATATGTAAGTGGTGGTATTGTTACTAAAGGTGACGGAACTGTATTAAACATCACAGCAGTTACATATAATAACAGCACAGGTGTAATGGATATTACTGTAGACGCAGCACACGGTTTAGCAATTGAAGATACATTTACACTAGCAAATATTGTGTTTAATTGCTTCAATGGCGATCATGTATATCCGAATGCTTTTAAGTCAGACGGAACAACAGCAAAAGTATTATACAACCAAACTAAGTGTTTACGTGATACAAGAATGATCATGGAAGCAGTTATGTTTGACTTTGCTACAAACAGCAACGAACAAACAATGAGAGCTGCACTTTCATACTTGAGAGCAACAGCAAAAGATGTTTACGACTTAGATCAAAAAGCAACTACAAGAAGTGCTTTTGAATATGTAAGAACACAAGCAATAGCAAACGTAGGCGGAGACGCTACAGCGATTGCACGTATTAACATATTGATGCAAGACTTAGATGACGTAGTTTACAGTGGTTCAAATGAAGGATCTCCGTGTGTTTCTGAAGTAAGAAATGCACACTATGCAATTTTACAAATTGAAAGAAACAGAAACTTTATTATTGGT
>Ga0181379_1000256_pt1 | contig 27142 bp, 15 predicted proteins | sample 2SPOviralmetaG_FD_130115 | JGI IMG/M metagenome (GOLD analysis project Ga0181379, IMG submission 130115) | Marine viral communities from the oligotrophic San Pedro Time Series (SPOT) site, San Pedro Channel, CA, USA - 2 SPOT_SRF_2009-07-10 | ecosystem: Environmental > Aquatic > Marine > Strait... | reverse complement strand
TCTAAATCCAACTTTTACAATTTATCCATATATGAATCGTAATGGCGATAGTGCAATTAATATTGGTGGTATTAGTGAAGACTTTGTTAACTGGGCCGCTGACCAAACTTATGTTATTGGCACTATTGTAAGATTTGAAAATAGTTTTTATAGAGCAAAAGTTAGCCATACCAGCGAAGAAAGTTTTGAAACTGAAAAGTACTCCAAACTTGCTGAACTTCCAATAACTGGCGGCAAAGATGCAATTATTAGAAAAATGTTTGATAAGGATACTCCAACTACAATTCCTTATGGTACAATTTATAAAACAGAACAAGACGTTGTTGACTTTTTATTAGGATATGAAGAATATCTAAAAATACAAGGTTGGAATTTTGAAAATTTAAATACCGAAAGTGGATTACCTGAAGATTTCTTATTACTTGTAAAAGAGTTTTTATTTTTTGCAACACAAAACTGGGAAAACGAAACCGTACTAGCAATAAGTCCAGCTGCAAATAAAGTAGAATTTAAACGTGATAAGTTTACAATTGATAACTTATTTGATGCATTTTATGATGTAAACATACTTGATGGCAGCGGCAACTTTATGGATAGCAGCGTTACAAGTATCTTCCGCAGCGACGATAATACGTTTACTGTACGAACAATTGATACCGACAGACCAATCTATTTAATTAAATTACCGTTAGTACAAAAAGAGCATGTTGTCTTACTTGATAACCAAACAGTGTTTGCAGATACAATCTATGATAAATCAGCAGGATTTAGACAAGAAAGAATAAAACTTGTTGGATACAGAACAGACGGATGGAATGGTAGTTTGTCAATTCCGGGATTCTTTTATGACGAAGCTAAAGTTATGCAATGGCTTCCTAATGCAGATTACAGAGTTAGTGACGTTGTAAAGCATAAAGAATTTTATTACAGTGCATTTTCAAATCATACATCAGGTGAAACATTTAACGATAGTAAATGGCGTAGACTAGACGATCGTCCTGTACCTCAAATTTATCCAAATTGGGATTATAAAGCAAACCAATTTGCTGATTTTTATGACCTTGATACTGATAACTTTGACAGTGAACAGCAGCGTCTTGCACAGCATTTAATCGGCTACCAAAAACGCCAATATCTAGAAAATATTATCACTGATAGTGTAAGCCAATATAAATTCTATCAAGGATTTATACAAGAAAAAGGTACTTCAAATAGTATAACAAAATTATTTGATGCTCTTAGTAGTGCTGACAATGATAGTGTTGAATTATACGAAGAATGGGCTATTAGATTAGGTCAGTACGGATCAATTGAAAATATTGTAGAAATTGAATATCAATTATCTGAAAACAATTATAAATTAGAACCGCAAATTTATGAGCTAAATGCAAGTAAAACACTAGGACGTTCAGATTTAATTGTTGAAATACCTAGTACTGGAGGATATAAAGTTCCAGATGATTACGATCATACTATTGTATCTCCGTTAGCATCAACTTCAACATATACAAAAGATTCAGGATATGTACGAAATGAAGATGTTGAATATATTGTAACATCTCGAAGCGATATTACTAGTATTAATATTGACGATCTTGAAATTGGAAAACATGTTTGGATTACAACAGATAAGCAATCTTGGACAGTACTAAAACACACAAGAAGTGATTTAGAAGTTACTGGGTTTATTAATATCACAAATCCAGATGGATCAGCTGCTGTAAAAATTACACTTGATAGACAAGTAGAAAATATTTCTAAAGATGATGTAATAGGTATCTTTTCAAGTATTCCAAATTTTAAAGGATTCTACATAGTATCAGATGTATTAGCAAACACTATTACATTTGCAGTATCAACTACTGATGGCGAAATTGACTTTGAAGAAGAAGATGATAGCTTCAGCGCAGTAGGCGGTGCAAGCCTAAGTAGATTTGTTGAGCGTAGATTTACAAACATTGAAGATTTAAACAACCTTATTCAAGATATACAAAAGGATCAAAACGACAGATTGTGGGTTGACGACAACGGCACTGGAAACTTTAGTGTATACGAAAATAATAGTATTGTAAGTTTGCAACAAGAATATGCAACATATAGACCTGACACAGTATCATTAATTATTATAGGAAATGTAGGTAGTATTGACGTTGGTGAAGAAGTCTTTATGGAAGATTCTTACGATACTGAAGATTCAGCAAGTGCAATGGAACAAATCTATTATATTAATTACAATACAGATACAGATACAACTCAGATAGTTGTAGATAATCATCCTCGTTGGGAAATAGGCAAAAAACTATATTACGAACAAGATAGTAGCGAACTTGGCATTATCAAAGAAATTAGAACAGAATCTTTAATTAGTTACGATGTTAATAATTCTAACACTACTATTGCTGAAGCATACGATAGTTTTGCGTGGGATAGTACAAACGCCAGAGGCGGATTGGTAAAAGTAAAAACTCGCAATTCTCCAACTTTTAATTTTACTGACTTGCAAGAACTTTTTCCAGGCGCGGAAAGCGATATACTTAGTGGATACGGAACAAGTGTTGCTGTATCACCTGACAGTAAGTTTATTGTAGTTGGCGCACCATTAGCTGAAAATGTACTATCACAATTTAAAGGAACACTTGATCCTACTGAAGCATATCTTACAGGAGATATTGTTGTTGACAGAGGCACACTATGGCGTGCTAAAAATGATGTTAGTAACTGGCATACTGATGCAAGTGATAGTAGTTCAATTGGCACTAGTGATAATAGAGACTGGGAACCAGCATATTATATTCCTGCTGGAGTTGGAACATCTTCGAGATTGAGTAACCAAGGTGTAATTTACATTTACGAACTTAATAGTGAAACTCGTCAATATGAACAAAAAATAGTTATGACAAGTCCTGATCCAAATGCTAACGAAAATTTTGGTACATCTTTGCAAATTAGAAAAACTAGCAACGGTATATATAAATTGTTTGTTGGTGCAACAGGTGCAGGTCAAGGACGAGTGTATTTCTTCGAATACGCTACAGACTGGCGCTGGACACGTAACCGTAACTACAAAGGTGTATTTGACGTAAACGAAGAATATAGAACAACTGATATTGTTTTCTATCAAGGACAATTGTACGAAGCATTAGTTGAAAGACCATCATCGACTCCAGTATTACAAAAATTACCAACTGATACTACAAGCTGGAAAATAAGTGACAATATTGAACATACAGGATTTGTTCCGAACAGAGATGAAGATTTAGACAATGATCCTGATAATAATGAGATTAATTTTGGCAAAAAGTTTGCAGTAGACACATACGGAGATAAAATAGTTGTTGCCTCTGAAGTACTTAACAATCGCAGACTAACAGTGTACCATCAGCCAGAAGATAGATGGACATATGTCCAAACTCTTGATGAAGATGTATCAAAACGAGAAACCTGGGGCAAGCATTTTGATATTAATGACGACGGTACAAAAATTGCTGTTGCTGCACCTTATAACGATGATGTTGATACCGATGCAGGAACAGTTTATGTATATAAACAAAATTCAAATAATGTTTATGAATTACAACAAAATATTAGAAGTCCGTATACTGACAAATGCGAAGCGTTTGGATCAAGTGTAAGTTTTGGTAAAAACAAATTAGCAATTACTGGTAAAAATAGTGATTTAGTTGAAAGAACAACATTTGATGAAAACGGACTGTTATTAGATAACGGCAATACTGACATTAAAAAAATAATTCCAGATACAGGAAGAATTATTTTATTCCAAGAAATTAATGATTTGTATGTGTATGCAGAAGATGTTGACTATAGTCGCAATACTGCAACACATCCACTAGAAGATATTCGTCTTCAAGATAATCACCTATACTTAAATATTCCAACAATAGTTGCAACAGCTATGCCTATCCCTAACGATAATAACTCAAAGTATGTAACATCACAAAATTCAGGACTACTAGTTAACTTTAGTTTTGCAACAGGTAAAGATACATGGACTGAACTTACAACACAGATTGCTAAGCCAAATATTGAACAATTACAACAAGTGTTTTTATATTCAAAGGACACTGCTGATATAATTCAAAGATTAGATGTAATTGATCCACGACAGGGTAAAATTGCAGGGCCTGCAGAACAAGAGCTAAGTTTTAAAACATGGTACGATCCAGCTACGTATTCGTCGTCTAGTGATACTAGTGATGTTATTGTTGATGCTGAATCAAATTGGACTGATCGTTATGTAGGTAAACTTTGGTGGAACCTTAAAGAAGCAAGTTGGTACAACCCTTATCAAGGCAATAGTCAATACAGAACAAACGTGTTTAATAAATTATTACCTAACTCACGTATACAAGTTTGTGAATGGGTTGAAACTGACTTATTACCAAGTGAATGGAATGCACAGTCAGGAACAACTGCTGGATATACAAAAGGTATAAGCGGTATAGCTTTATATAACGATGATACAGTTAGCAGCAAGAAAGTTTATGATAGAATAAAACAAGGGTTTACAACCAAATATTACTATTGGGTTGAAAATGCACAAATTGTGCCTCGTGTTGCTGGACGTTCGCTGAGCTGCGAATCTATAACAAATTTAATATCAAACCCAGCTGGAACAGGATATAGATTTGTATCACTTTTAGAAAACAACAAATTTGCACTTTACAATTGTAAAAATTTAGTACAAGATACTAATACTATTTTGCATTTTAGAAAAGAAAACGATACAACAATCAATGTTCCAATTCATAGAGAATATGATTTGATGACTGAAGGACTTGATCTGTCAATGCCAAATAACTCTATTGAACAAAAATGGATTGATAGTTTAATTGGATACGATAACGTTGGAAATCCTGTGCCTGACATCACATTAGCAACAACAAAAAAATACGGAGTTTTAAACCAGCCACGCCAGGGTATGTTTATTAATCGTGTCGAAGCAGTTAAACAGTTTGTTGACAGAATAAACAGTGTGTTTGTTAAAAACTTAATTGTTGACAATTATAGTGTTAGCAAACTATTGTTAGTTGATCCGTTACCGCTGGCTGCAGAAGGAAAGTTTGATAGACAAGTTGATACTGTTATCGAATTGCAATTTGTTGGTACTGCAAAGAATACACAAGCAGTTCTAACACCTGTAGTTGAATTTGGTAAAATTACCAGTGTTACTATTAATAATCCAGGAAACGGTTATAAAACAGCACCAAATATTGAGATTGAAGATGTTACTGGTAAAAATGCCGAGATAGTATCTACTATTAATAGCAATGGGCAAATTACTAGCGTTACTGTAAAAGACCAAGGATATGATTATACAGCAAGTACTTTCTTAAAAGTAAGGCCGTTTAGTGTTTTAGTTACAGCTGATGAGACAATCGGCGGACGTTGGGCAGTTTACATTTACAATAAAAATACAGCAGCATGGGAAAGAACTGACAATCAAAGTTATGATACAACAAAGTATTGGAGTTATACTGATTGGTATGCATCGGGATATAGTGAATCAACTGTAATTCACCAAGTTATTGATGGGAGCTACCAACTATTTGGATTAGATAATTCAATTGGCGATGTAGTAAAAATTAAAAACATTGGTACAGGCGGCTGGCTGTTATTAAAGAAAACAGACAATCAAGACACTGAAGATTACACTATCAATTACGATACAGTTGGTCGAGAAAATGGAACAATTAAATTATTAGATGTAATTTATAATTATACTACAGAAACTACTGGATACGATGCCGGAGTTTATGATATTAATTTCTATGATAGAGAACCGGTAAACGAATTGCGTAATATTATTGATGCAATTAAAACTGATATATTTATTGGTGACTTGGCAGTTGAATATAATAAGTTATTCTTTGCAAGTGTTAGATATGTATTGTCAGAACAGGATAATGTTGATTGGGTATTTAAATCTAGTTTCTTACGTGCCAAACATAACGTTGGCGATCTAAAGCAGAAAGTTGCATACCAAAATGACAATCTTGAAAACTACCAAGATTACATCGACGAAGTAAAACCTTTTAAAACAAAAGTAAGAGAGTATATTAGTGCATACCAAAAGGTAGAACCAACTCAAAGTATGATTACTGACTTTGATTTACCACCGAGCTATATTGCTGGAAAAATTACTCCAAGTGTTGCTAAGTTTAACAATAACGAAGTAACAAATCTTTGGGAAAAGTATTTTACATATCCTTATAAAAATTGGGTTGATAACAACACATACGAAATTATAAGAATTGATGTTGCAGATGGCGGTAGTGGATTCTATGACACACCTGCTGTTAATATAAGTGGTACAAGTGGAATAACTGCAAAAGCATATGTTGCTAAAGGTAAAGTTAAAAGTATTGAAATCTTAAACAAAGGTGATAGAGTTTTATCTGCACCGTCTATTACAGTTACAGGCAACCAGTCAAATGACGGTACAGAAGTTAGAGCAACCGCAGTACTAGGTAATCCAAATGTGCGAAGCACACACATGACTGTAAAGTTTGATCGTATCACTGGCAAAAAGTACTTTGAAACAATTGACAAGACTGAAACATTTACAGGAACAGGTGCCCAAGAAACTTTTACACTACAATGGCCAATTAACCAAAATACTACAACATACTCAGTGACACTTAACAACGTTGAATTATTAGATACTGAATACAGTGTTGTTAATAAACTTGATGCCACAAAGGGCTATGACAGATATTTAGGTGAAATTACACTAGTTACTGAACCGAAAGTTGATGATATAATTGTTGTAACATACAAAAAAGATACAGCATTGTTACATGCATCAGATAGAATATTCTATGAATATGATCCAACAACAGGCATGCCTGGCAAAGAATTTAGCCAACTAATGACTGGCGTTGAATATGAAGGTGCATTGTATGATAGCTTTGACTTTGGCGGAGAGCAAGGATTCGGAGAAGGTGGATTTAGTGATCTGCCGTGGGATACATTTGATAACACATACGATGACGAAATCATTAAAATAGATGGTAGTACAAATATAATCACATTATCTTCTCCTTTAGAAAGTGGTGTAGAATACAACCTTTATTTAAACGGCGTAAGACTTGACGATCCGTTATATGACGGAAGCACTATTACTGCTAACAAAAATGCTGTAATGGCTACAATCACCGGAGACGGTGTACAAACCGAAATTGACATTAGCAATACATTTGATGTAACAATTGATGACGAAATCATTATTAGAAAACAATCGAGTGATGGTAGCTTCTCTCCAGTAGGATCAACATTTGATACTGCACTTCAAGGTGGAGCATTAGATCGAACAACTGCTACTGGTATACCATCGGGTGAAATAACAGTAGACGGCGACGGTTTCTTTACTCCAACAAACAGCGGCGGCCCTGAAGAGTTAGTTCCGGGTACTGTAACTGATACACTTGATTTACAAGTTTATACTAGACAGAATGACGGACAAGCACAAGTACATGTAGCACATTATATCTTTGATGGTTCTACTAGAGAATTTGCATATCCTGAAAAACCGTTTGGTGAGGATAATGTTGTTGTAATGCTTGATAAAGTTGTACTAAGAACTGATACTTACAGCAACGACTATAGCTTAGAAAGTGTGTTTATTGACAGCGATATTGATATCAATGTAGGATCAATTATTACTGTAATGACATTTGGATCAAACGGTAATAGTTTAATTGACAGCAAAACTATTGCAATTAATGAGTTTGACTTACAAGACTCAAGTGCAATACAAAGTGAAAACTGGCGTTTTGTAACAGCAGCTGATTTTAGCAGCGATACAAGTTGTATTGTAATACTTAATGGCGTTGTCCAAGTTGAAGGCAGTGACTATTTCTTAAATAATAGCAATACAACTGAACCTGCAAATAAATTAGTAATTGAAATTACAGGAGGCAGAGTAAGATTAGATCAAGGCAATGTTATACAATATGCTGTATACGATAGTGGAATTACTTCGTATAGTCAAATTAACAACGATTACTCTTGGTCAAATGGCACTGGAAATTATTGGAATTTTACCGATACATTTACACCAATTAACGATTTACCACTAGGCCATAACTTATTAGTGTTTGGTGATGAAGATATTTTAAGTCCTGGCTATAGCATTAGATTTACAACCACAAGTAGTTTAAGTTACGATATTGATGGATGGCAATTTGCAAGTTTATCATCGGTAGCAAAAATTGATTTTATTGTATATGTAAACGATGTAAGACTTGATGCATCGCAATGGGCTTGGGATAATGTAAATGCTCGAATTACACTGCTTAATACTAATGTTGCTCCGGCAGGAAGTAAACTAGATATCTATTGTTTACAAAACGCCGACTATTATTTTATTGACACTACATTAACATTTACTACACTTGACGGTAGTACAGCAGTTAACATGGAATCTCAAGTAACAATAGGCGAGCCATTGTTATTAGTTAGTGGAGCTTCGTCAACACGTTTTGAACCTATAGTAAAATCAGTAAGTGGAAACACTGTTGTTGTACAAGGTATGGCTAAAGATATAAGAAACGAATTTGTAGCAGACGAGGACTTTTACGTAACTGCTGATTCAACCGCAGTAAAAATTAGTGAAATTGAATTTATCGATAGTGATAGTATTAGTATTAATCCAGATATTTACGACGACCTCTTTACTACATATCGAGTAATGCACTTTAGCAATCACGATATTAATCAATTTAGAAGATTTACATATGATGTTTTAACTGAAACAGTAGTTAATGAAAACACTGATGAATTTGCTAGACGAAACTTATTATCAAGTGGAATTGTTCAGCTTGAATCGCCAGCTGCTGGTGCGCAGTATGTTTGGGTTGTTAAAAACAAAAGACTATTGCACCCAATTGTTGATTATGAAGTAATGGAAAACTTAAATGCAGTACGTCTTAATGATATTGTAAACGAAAACGATCGTATTCAAGTAATGCATTGGGCAGCACCAGTATCGTCGGATAAATTTGGATATAGAATATTTAGAGATATGCTAGGCAGAACACATTATAAACGTCTTAGTAAAGAAAATAGCTATATGATTGCTAATCCTGTTAGTCCGTATGATAATAAAATTGTCTTAGTTGATGCTACAGGAATTCAGCAACCTGATATTGTATTAAACTTGCCTGGAATTATTTGGGTAGATGGCGAACGTATTGAATATTTTGCAGTACAAGAAAATACGTTATCTCAGCTGAGAAGAGGCACACTAGGAACTGGTGTAAAAGATTTACATGCAGCCGGCGATATAGCTTACGGCCAGGGTTCAAGTGAAACTATTGACTATAGAGATACATATAATGTATACAGAGACAGAGCAGACGGATCAAATCAAATTGTTGATTTAGGATTTGATATTGACAATGCAAATGAAATTGAAGTGTTTGTAGGAGGACGCAAGTTAAGTAAAGTTGATGTTTCAGTTTACAATAAGACACTTGCACAAGATAGTCCTGAAGCAGACGAAACACGAACAAAAGAATATGAAGTTGTAACAGTTGGAAGTAATAAGTATATTCAATTTACAACAACACCAGCAGTAGATACAGAGATCCGTGTAGTTAAAAGAACCGGAAAAAAATGGATTGCTGCCGGTGAAACATTAAGAAACAGCAATTCTGCAATTGCAAGATTTATCCGCGGAGCAACTATTGAGCTACCTAAATAAATACAGTATAAGGTAAAAAAGATGACACAGTTTAATGACTTAAATGGAATACACGTAGAAGGACATATCAAGATTTCAGATCCTGATAATGGCGAAGTTTTTGTAAACAAACGCAATGCTATTCATTATGAAAATATGAGTTTAGCACTTGCTGAAAGTTTGGCTAATCAAGGACAAGGCTTTATTAGCGATATGAGTTTTGGCAATGGCGGAACTAGTGTTGATCCAACAGGTATTGTAACATACCTAACACCAAATAGCACAGGTACAAATGCAAGTTTGTACAATCAAACATTTACTAAAGTAGTAGACGAGCGTAGTGTAAACAACAATGATCCAATACGAAACAAGACAGAAATTCGTCACGTAAGTGGTACAAATTATACTGATATCTTAGTTAGATGTTTATTAGATTACGGCGAACCTGCAGGACAGGACGCATTTGATACAGCTGGTAGTAACGAAAATCTTTATGTTTTTGACGAATTAGGTTTACGTAGTTATTCAGCAAGCGGTACAGGAAGACTAATTACACACGTTATTTTTCACCCTGTACAGAAAAGTTTGAATCGTTTAATACAAGTTGATTACACTGTACGAATTCAAAGTCTAAGCGGAATTGAGGGATAAACGATGGCAGACTATACCGTAAACTTTACTGATTTTACAAACAACGGTAGTATTACTGTTGAAGAAAACGGACTTAACCAAACAGATACTAGTTTAAAATTAGTTGGTCAAAACCTAACAGGTTACGGTGGGTATGTCAATGAAAACTTTTTACATCTATTAGAAAACTTTGCAAACACAACAGCACCGTCTAGTCCAGTAGAAGGACAACTTTGGTACGATACTACAACTGGTGTTGATCAATTAAAAGTATATGATGGTGCTGCATGGGTAGCATCAGGCGGCATTAAAAAAGCACAATCGCAGCCCGAAGCAAGTGCAAGTGTACTTGGAGATATATGGGTTGATACTGCAAATTTACAAGCATACATTTACAGTGGCAGTGGCTGGGTACTAATTGGACCTGACTATAGTGAATCAACTGCAACCGGTAGTAAAATTGCTACACTAGTAGGTACTAGTACGCAGCTAGGTACAGATGTTGATCATACAGTATTGATCAATTATGTGCAAAATAATATAATGTCAATTTACAGTTATATCGAATTTACTCCGAAGCTAAAACTTGCTGGATTTCCAACAGGGTATGTTATAAAGCCAGGCGTAAACATTCCAACAGAACTTGCATTTAATGGCGCAAAAGCAAAGTATTACGGAACTAGTGAAAAAGCTGAATCACTTGTAAATACAGCAGGTACAGCTAGTTTAGTATATGAAAATGTAGCAAGACTTGATGCAGCAAATAGATTTGATAAAGATGTACGTATTCAGACAAATACTGGTTTAACAATTGGTGAAAATGGTATTTTAACTGCTAGTGTAACAGGCAGTGGCGTTATTATTAGAAACAAAGCTACAGACGGGCCGATTAACTTTAATGTAAACAATGCTGGAGCAAATACAACAGCACTAACAATTACATCAGACGGCAAGCACGGGTTGCTTAATACATCACCGGAAGAAATATTAGATGTTAACGGAAACATCAAAGGCAGTAAGTTAATATCGACTAGCACATTAAATAGTACAAATCCAACAGATGGTGCTATTAACACAGCTGGCGGCATTGGGCTTAGTAAAGATTTAAACGTTGGCGGCGATGCGTATTTTAATGTAAACGATACTGATAATAGTAGTTCAATATATGCTGAAAATATACAACCTTACACTGACTTAGCAAACAACATAGGTACTGCAAGTCTAAGATATGCAAATGTTTATGCAAACACATTCAATGGTAATTTAGTTGGAACTGTAACAGGTAATGTTAGCGGTAGTGCTGCTAGTGCAGGCAGATTAGCAAGTCCAACTACATTCCAATTTAATAGCACAGGCGATGTTACTGCAACCGGAAGTGTTCAATTTGACGGACAAGTTGGCGGAACTACAAAAGAGTGGACTCTTAATATTAAGCCAAGTTTTATCACAGATCAAACCCAGATTGCAGTTAATGTAGGAAGTAGTGATAAGTTCTTAGTTGAAAACAGCGAAGGCTTGCGCTATATGACACAAGCACAAATTGTTAGCACAGTGCCATCATTCCAACTAGGTATGATAATGCCATATGCAGGAACAGCAGCTCCAACAGGTTGGGCACTATGCCACGGACAACAACTTAGCCGTGGTGGAGGTAACGAAGAATCTTTATATTTAATTATTGGAATATTGTATGGTTCAACAGATGGCGGCGCAACTACTTTTAATTTACCAGATTTTAGAGGACGAGGCTTAGTAGGTCATTTAGGTGACGCTACAACTGGCAATCGTTTGTTAAATGACGCAGCAGCAAATACTGTAGGTTTAACTGGCGGTAGTGAAACAGGCACAATTACAAAAGAGATGTTGCCCGATCACGAACACAGCTTACAAGGCGATAATGGCGAGCAATATTATGCAAGTACTAATGTTACAGGCGGCACTGATACTGGTGCAAGTGCGCAAAATATTATTGGAACAACAACTGGCACAGGCATTAACCAAACCGGAGCAATGCTTGATATACAAAATGATCCGTACTATCATACAAGTCCGTTTACAACAGTTGAATATATCATTTACGTAGGAGATATTGTAGTATGAGTTATAAACTAAACCAAACTGACGGAACATTGTTAGTAGATCTAGTTGACGGGTCAGTTGATACATCAACAACTGACATATCGCTTGTAGGTCGAAGCTATACAGGATACGGTGAAGCATTTAACGAAAACTTTATTAAGTTAATGGAAAACTTTGCTGCTACTAGTGCTCCAGCAAATCCTCTAAGAGGACAAATATGGTACGATACATCAGCAGGCAGATTAAAAGTGTGGGACGGAACACAATTCCGAGGCACTGATACTACAACCTATGCAGCATTAAAACCTGAAATGGTTGCAGGCGATTTATGGATTGATGCAACTAATAAACAACTTTATTTTAGTGACGGAACTGCTGAATTCTTAGCAGGACCGAGCTATACTCGAACACAAGGTAAAACTGAATACGATGCTATTACATTAGTTGATATTTACGGTGTTGATAAAATTGTTGGACGCTGGAGTGTTGGCAACAGTACTGTTGCTCTTGTAAGTAAAGAAGCATTTACACCAGCAGTAATTGATGTAAACGCTGCATTACTAACCGGATTTACAACACCGTATGCTATTAAACAGGGCGTAAATATTGTTCCAACTTATAGTGATTTTTATTGGAACGGAAATGCTACAAATGCTGATAATTTAATTTCTGGAGGAGTTGTTTACAGCGCAGCAAGTTTCTTGCAAGTAAGTCCTTCGTTGCCAATTGCAACTTATCAAACTACTAATCAGCACTTACATGTTAATAACGATAGAGGATTCTTAATAGGTGACGTATCACGCTTTAGTATAGCAACTGATACTACCTCGGCAAATCGAGATATTGTTCTTACTGCTTTACGTGACGATGCAAATATTGACATTCAAACGTCAGCGTCAGGGACATCTTCAAGTTCGTTAAAAATTGAAACAACTACTCAACATGTTGGTATATTTAATTCTTCACCACAGGCAGCATTACATGTCGGTACTACTCCATCTAACGGTGATGTAATTATCGAAGGCAATTTAACAGTTAAAGGTTCAAACACTGCTCTTGAAGTAGTTAATTTAAGAGTACAAGACAAACAAATTGAGCTTGGTATTAACGACGACAGTTCGTTACTAACTGATGCCCAAGCTGACGAAGGCGGTATAATTTTAAAATCGTCGGGACTTGACAAAGAACTTATTTGGAAAAATTCTACTAACTCGTGGACTTCGAGTGTAAACATAGACGTTGCTGATGGACTTGGCTATAAAATTAATGGCACCGATGTACTAACTATTAACGAACTTCATTCAAGTGTTACAACAGCAAGCGGTCTTACAAGTGTTGGCACACTAACAAATCTTGATGTTGATAATATTAATTTAAATGGTTCAACTATTTCTTGTACTAATGATATGAATTTAAATATCAACGGCGATATAACTATGACGGGTACAACAAAGATTCGAAACCTAGCAACACCTGGCACTGATAACGATGCAGCACATAAGAAATATGTTGACGATATTTATAAATTCCATGATATTGAACTTAGCGTCGACTCAACTGGATTAACTGATATTCAACTTGCATTGCTAGTAAATGACTTATGTCCGTCTACCACAAAAAATAACGGAGTAAATGCTAGAGTGCATTGTACAAGTTATGCAGGACAATATACTTACAATGCAACTGACGGAGTTTCAAAAAGTTTTACAGCAGTTGACAGCGCAGGCGTACAGAACCAATCAGTTGTTACTGATTTTAGTTTTACTGATGTTACTGACACTGTAACACTAACTGTAACTAGAACATTAAAAAGATTTGCAGTAGTTGCAGGTGCATGGGTTTGGCAAGAAGACTTATCAAGCAGTGTTTAGATAAATACAGTAACAAAAAAGGGTAGATATACATGGCTTATATAATTAACAAATATAATGGTTCACAACTAGTTACAGTTGAAGATGGAACAGTTGATAACACAACCGAAATAAAGTTAATTGGTAAAAACTTTGCTGGTTATGGTGAGCAACAAAACGAAAACTTTTTATTTTTATTAGAAAATTTTCAAGGAACTATTGCTCCTACAAAAGCAATTACAGGTCAGCTATGGTATGATGCAACTGCCGAAAGATTAAAAGTATATGACGGAACTAATTTTAAAACAACAGCTGGTGCTGAAGTTAGCGAAACACAGCCTGTAGGGTTTGCAGAAGGTGATCTATGGTGGAATTCTACTACTAATCAGTTATATGGTAAAAATTCAAATAATGAATGGAACTTAATTGGACCGCAGGCAACTGCTGCTCAGGTAACTGAAATGAAAACAATTAAACTTAAAGATAGTTCAAATGTTGATCGTAATGTTATTGCAGCATATGCAGATGATTTTATTATTGGAATAATTAGTGAAGCAGAATTTACTGTAAATGTTTCGCAAGATTTAGGTGACGAATGGTCGTCAAGTGACTGGACTACTATCAAAGCAGGATATACACTAAGATCAGTTGATGTTTCGGGTAAATCAAACACCGATTCAAGAGGTAATGTAAATTATTATTGGGGTACATCAAGTGCAGCATTAAAACTTACTGATGGAACAAACACATACGGCCCAAGTGATTTTATTCAATCAGGGTCGTTAAACTTTACAGGTCTTGCAGCGTTTAGTGATGCTGGGTACACACTAGGTGACGGAGTTGATCTTACAGTAAAAATTGGATCAGACAACGAAACGCCACGTATTCAAATGCATAGAGACGAACTACGTATTTCAAACAATGCTGATTCTGATCGTTGGATAATTACAGATACAGCAATTTATCCTGGAACTACATCTAGTACTGTTGGTACAGGCGCAAATCCACTTGTTAACATATATGCTACAACATTTACTGGAACAGCAACACAAGCAAATACACTAGAAGTATCAGGCAACTATCGAAGTGCATCAACTAGTGCAAGTAACAATTCAATTGCAGCTAGAGATTCAAGCGGTAATTTAACTGCAAATATTTTTACTGGAACGGCAACACAAGCACGTTATGCTGATTTAGCAGAAAAATATACAACAGCAGAAGAATTAATTCCTGGAACAGTAGTTTGTGTTTGCGCACACGAAGGGTATGAAGTAGAAGCAGCTAGTATGGGTTGCATAGCAATAGGTGTTGTATCAACTGACCCTGCAATTATGATGAATAGTGAAGCCGAAGGACAATACATCGGTCTTAAAGGCCGTGTTCCGGTACGTATTACTGGACCAGTTAAAAAAGGACAGGCAGTATACGTACACGATAATGGATGTGCAAATACTGCAATCAACGGTGGATCGTTAGTAGGTGTAGCATTAGAAACAAACAGCGACGAAGCCGAAAAATTAGTAGAGTGTGTTTTAAAGGTATAAATATACACATAAAATAGGAGAATCGTATGGCTGTCGGAGATATTATCTCTGTTGCAAGGTACAATCAAATGCAAGCAAGAGCAAGCAAGGTATTGGGTACCGGATCAACAACATTTGGATATGGACAGGCTGTTGCAAGTAGTAGCTTGCCTACAAATGTAAATAATAGTCCAACTGTGGTTAATTCTACACACATGCAAACTCTTAAAACTGATCTAACAAAAGCATATGCACACCAAAATAACAGTATTCCATCACTAACTGATATTGTTACAAGTGACGATATTACTGATAGTGTATATGCTGAATACGAATCAATTGCAGTTGATGTTGAAACTAATGCGTTAACTTACAACATCAATCAAGTATCAACTGAATCTAAACTATCAGTAAACCGCAGCTCAGATTGGGGACAGCCTGGAATTCCTGTTATTATACACGAATGGGAAGTAACTTTTAGTAGTGCTGATCATTTACGTGCATTTTTTAATACTGGCGGCGAAGTAAGAACTCGGTCGGCAATATCCGACGGAACTGGTGCAAAATATTCAAGTTGGAATAGTATCTGTACCACTGTAGGAGTTGTAAAGTTTAGTTATACAGACACAGTTGCTGGCTCTGGCACTGATTATAATATTGGTGCTTATGACTTGACACCCGGCGGAAACTATGTTAACATATGGTATTACGAACCAGGTGCTGGAGCATACGAAAATAACAATATTACATATCAAGCAAAAATGAATAGTGCATCAACTAAAATTACTTTTAAAGTATCATACACTGACGGCGAACCTTTAGATCCAGGAGATGGTACTTCTGGAATTGACGAGCCAGTAGGCGGAAACTTTAGAAGTATTGTAGAACAGCAACGTGCAACTTATTCAAATGCATTATCAAATGATTATGTTGAAGTGGCATCTCCGGTTTATAAAAATAAGCAAACACTAGGAGCATAGTATGGTAGCTGTCGGCGGATCAATTACAGCAGCAAACTACAACAGTATTAAAAACTCTGTTGATGACGTGTATGATGACTTATATGGTCAAACATTACGCTGTGCTGATCAAATAGTTGGTACCACAGTTGAAGATGATGAGATGGTAAATCTATTTTTAGATCTAACCGGTGCATATGTGCATCAAAATCAAAGTATGCCTGCTCTTACACCTCCAGCAACTGGCCAAACAATTGGTGCAGATACTTCTTTAGCACATGATCAATCCGATGGATCTCAAAGTGCAGTACCAAACTCTGCACAAATGGGTTACAATGATTACGAAGCAGTAGCAACTAGTATCGAAACATTTTCGTTTAGTGTTGATGCAGATCATTTAAGATTTCCAGATGCTAGTTTTGCTCTTGCTGCTAGTGCTGGAGCAGGAAGAACTGCCGTCTGGGGTGTAGCTGCAAGTAATCAAACTTTGCATCACATTTTAACAATTAACTTTAGTAGTGCAGCACGTATGGACAATTGGATCGAAAGCGGCGGACGCATTTATGTTAATCCTTCGCTTACAGGTGGCTCTGGTGCTAAGTCGTTAGACTGGGCTGATCTACTATCGGCCTGTGGTACAATTAAAATAGACAAATGCAATACTAGTGCTGATTCAGGAACAGTATACAGAGGTTTAAAAGATCTTACAACAAACACATATAGACTAATGTTCCGTAAATCAGGTAGTGGAGTTTATTCAGATAACTACTACGATATATATGGATATTTTACGGCTGACAAACTACGTTTAAAAATTCGTTTTGTTGATGGTGATACTGGCACAGGCGGCCAAGGTGTTGATCCGGGCGGCGATGACGATCCAATTGACGAAACAGTAAATGGCACACTTGGCAATGATGTAACTACATATGATGCCGATAGTACATTTTCCTACAATAGTGCAAACTATACTGCGGTAGATAATACAGGTCCTGTACGTGGAACTAATATTACAAACATACATACACTCGCAAACGCAACTCCGCAACCAGAATAATAGTTGACATTTGTTCATTTATCGTATATAATAAAACGATAATGGAGATTTGTAATGGACGAACGGCTACAAAAAGCACTTGAATTTAGTAATTATATGATTACTTTAGACAACCAAAGACGCATACTAAAAGAAAAATATCAAGAAGACTTGCTTTATTATTATAAAGGTGGAACTTTTACAGCTACAAAGGAGTTAATTACATTTTGTCATTCAATGAAAAATTCTGGACAAGAAGAAACTGTAATTACCGATAACAATAATATTCCAGTAAATGTAGCAATAGACGAATTTCATGAAGGTATTAGTAACACATACTTTCAAGCAAGCAACAAATATTTTGTCGAATATGACAAACTCATATCAAATAGATCAGTTGAAGGTATTATCGAAACATGAGCAAAGGTGCTCTTTTAATTGCATGTAATAACAGTCAAGTTGATTATATAAAACAAGCAATATTTTGTGCAGAACGAATAAAAAAATACTTAGAAATACCTGTTACTTTAGTTACAAGCAACAGTGGATATTTTTACGAAAATTACAAAGATAAAGTATCTGTGTTTGATACTATTATTGATATTGATAATTCTAGTATAAACAATTATAAAACATTTCGAGATGGAATACACACAGAATATAAGTTGAAATGGAAAAACACTAGTCGTGACAAAGTTTACGAACTATCTCCTTATACTGAAACTATTGTAATGGATACTGATTACATATTATGCAATAATACATTAAAACATTGCTTTGAACAACATAATGATCTTTTGTTGTATAAAGATGCAGTTGATTTATCGGGTTGGAGAGAAACTGCTGAATTTAATCATATTTCTCCTAATGGTATTAATTTTTACTGGGCAACTATTATCTATTTTAAAAAATCTCCAAAAACCAAAATGTATTTTAATCTAGTTACTCATATTAAAGATAATTGGGCACACTATCGTAATCTATATAGAATACAATCATTAACCTTTAGAAACGACTTTGCATTTAGTATTGCAGCACATATACTCAACGGACATATGTCAGGAAACTTTATCGGACAAATGCCCGGCAAAAAGTATTATTCAACTGATAAAGATGTATGTTATGAAATTAAGGATAATACTATTAAATTATTAGTGCAAAAGAAAGACAGAGTAGACTACTTTCCGCTTTGCATAAAAGATTGCAATGTTCATATTATGAATAAATTTAGTTTGAATAGGATTATTGATGAGCATTAATTTTACAATGTTTGCACAAAATAGCAATGTTGATTATGTACAACAAGCTAGTGTTGCAGCCATGAGCATTAAACTAACAAATCCTAAAAGCAAAATTGCTTTAATTACAAACGACAAAATTCCTAAAAAATACAAACAGTTATTTGATCATGTAGTCGACATTCCATGGAAAGACGAAGCCGAAGGCAGTCAATGGAAGATTGAAAATAGATGGAAAATATATCATGCAACTCCGTTTGATGAAACAGCAGTAATTGATACTGATATGCTAGTGTTATCTGATATTTCACATTGGCACGATTTGATGAAAAATAAAGATTTATATTTTGTAAATAAAGTATTAACATATCGTGGCGAAATAGCAGACAATACATATTACAGGAAAGCATTTAGAAATCATCATTTGCCTAATATATATGTTGGATGCCATTGGTTTAAAAAAAGTGATACTGCACAGGAATTTTTTAAATTAGTTGAACTTATTATGCATAATTGGGAACTGTTTTATGGACAATTTGCCGGCGGTAAGTATTTTCAAAAATGGCCGAGTATGGATGTTAGTTGTGCAATTGCTACAAAAATTTTAGGATGCGAACATAGTGTTACATTAGATACTAGTTATCCTACATTTACTCATATGAAATTACATAATCAAAATTGGGACAAACTATATGTCAACAACTGGCAGCAACAACTAGGAGTTTACTTAAATAACAAGTGCCAACTAACAATTGGAAATTACACACAAAAAGGTATTTTCCATTATACAGAAGATAACTTCTGTAATGAAAAAATTATAAAAACATACGAAACACAACTAGGAATATAATGCTACAATTATCAACAACACGATATGTATATTTTGATGAAGAAGGCTCAATTACTCAAATTGGCAATAGTTTCAAAGAGGGCAAGAATTATATCAAAGTTGAGTATAATGAAGTTGCTAATTTAATTAATGGTAAAGAAGTTGTAAGTAATTATGTTGTAATATTTGATAATTTAACAAAAGCACATAAATTAATGCATCGATTTATTGAAGATGAACATCGTTTTGATATTAATGACCAAATCTACCAAATTCCAAACACTTCTTCATCTCGCCCTGACATTACTATTACTCAAGATATAAAAAATAGTTGCTGGCAAATAAAACTCGATGACGCTATATCTGATAATTTACGCAAAGGAAAACTTGTATACAAAAGCCAATTAGGATTTAGTATTACAAATAAAAATGATCCACATGTATTACATCAGTTTATTAGTGTTAACACAGCTGATTTAGCAAACGATGTTTTTAAATTTAAGTTTTTGAGTGATTTAGAACTTGACGAAAACGCAATTAGCATTTATACTATAAAGAGATTCGAAGAATATTATCACGAGGTTTTACTATGAGCAAATTCCGTATTTTAGATTATGATATCATTTATCTAAGTTATGATGAGCCAAATGCAGAAAAAAACTATGCAGATTTGTGTAGTAAAGTTCCTTGGGCTAAACGTGTACACGGAGTAGAAGGCTCAGACGCTGCACATAAGGCTTGTGCTGAACTAAGTGAAACTGATCGATTCATTACTATTGATGGCGATAATATTGTTAATGCAGAGTTTCTTGGCAGAGAGTTTGATTTAGATTCACACGAAGATGCACATTGGAATAAAGCAATCAAGTTTGAAGACTGTGTAGTAAGTTGGAGTGCAAAAAACACTATCAATGGATTAATGTATGGCAATGGCGGTATTAAGTGTTGGCCTAAAGAAAAAGTGCTTAACATGCGTACACATGAAAATGCAGACCCAAATAATCCACATGCACAAGTTGACTTTTGTTGGGATATGGAATACATCCAGATTAATCAATGTCACAGTGAAATTATGAATAATCATACACCACATCAAGCGTGGCGTGCTGGATTCAGAGAAGGTGTTAAAATGGCACTTGACAGAGGCATGAAGCCTAGTGTAGATGCGTTTAAGAAAAATCATTGGAAAAACTTGCATAGATTGTATGTCTGGCTAATGGTTGGTGCCGATGTTGAAAACGGACGTTGGGCAGTATACGGTGCCAGAGAAGGCTTATACAAAACAATGTGTACAGATTGGGACTTTGTAAATGTACGTGACTTTGAATGGCTTAATCAGTACTGGGAATCGTTAGAAGTAACTGAAGAAAATTTAAACGAAACAATTGAAGAATTTGGAAGCATGTTAATTGATGAACTTGAAATTCCAATTGCTGAAGAATGTTTAAATGCACAGCAAAGTTATTTCTTTAAAACACTATATCAAAATCCGTCAAGAATACCACGCAAAGGAAAATAAATGTCTCTACAGACAGACAAAGTAAAACACATTAATGATATTACTACTCGGCACTTTTCGCCGACTTTTTGTTTTGCAAAATGGTATCATACAACAATATATTTACAGACAGGCGAAACACACAGTTGCTACCATCCAGCACCTCATAAGATTGATGTTGATGAGTTACTAACTAATCCAAGTGCGTTACACAATACAAAACATAAAAAACAAGAACGTAAGGAAATGTTAGAAGGCAAGCAATGTGTTGGTTGTAACTACTGTTGGAATATTGAAAACATGGGCGATGACTATATTAGCGATAGACACATTCGCAGCGGCAGTATTTACAACGAACAACGTTTACAAGAAATTAAATTTAATCCTTGGGACTTTAATGTAAATCCTGAATACATTGAAGTTTCATTTGGCAACGAGTGTAATTTCCGTTGTAGTTATTGTCATCCAAAAGCAAGTAGTCGCTTTCACCAGGAAATTAGACAACACGGCCCGTACGATATGTCAAAAAATCATAGATGCGATGTTGACTGGTTTAAAGTATATGAAGAAGACAGCAATCCATATGTACGTGCATGGTGGAAATGGTGGCCTGAAGTTAGTAAGACACTAAACATCTTACGTGTTACAGGCGGCGAGCCTACAATGCAAAAAAGTACATATAGACTATTTGACGAACTTGAAAAAGAACCTAAGCCGAATCTTGAACTTAATGTAAACAGTAACTTTGGCGGTAAGGAACGTCAACTGGCCAAGTTTACTGATAGTGTAAATAGTTTGCTTACACAAAACAAAATTAAATCATTTAAGTTGTTTACAAGTTTAGACACATGGAACGAACGTGCTGAGTATATTAGAGACGGTCTTGATCTTAGTGTGTTTGAACGCAACTTTGATTATTTCATGCAAAGCACAACAGCACCGGTAACGTATATGATTACGTTTAGTTTGTTTAGTGTAACAACATTTGAAACACTACTAGAAAAAATACTTGAGCAAAGACGCAAGTACAATAATGTAGATAGTGGACGTTGGCAGCGTATTCATTTTGATACTCCTTATTTGAAAGAGCCGTTACAACACGATATTAATATCTTGCCTAAAGAAACATATTTGCCGTATATGGAAAGTCATTTGCAGTTTATTAAAGACAATACCAAAGAAGGCAGCAAAGAACATTTTAGTGAAATGGAATACGAAAAGTTCCGGCGTGTAGTTGATTACATGAAAAATACAACTTACGATGTTAACAAAGTACGTGAAGGTCGTAAAGATTTTTGGAACTTCTTTAAAGAACATGATCGCAGACGCAATCTTGATTTTGAAAAGACATTCCCAGAAATGTCTGACTTCTTTGCGTTATGCAAGGAAGCAAATGATACCTTCTAAAGATAATTCCTATTGCTACTATCCGTTTAAACAACTTGCTATTAGTTATTGGAATAGTAAAGGCATCCAGTGTGTAAATCCTTGTTGCAATATGGCAAGTCCGTTAGATCCTGATCCGTTAAACACAGCAAAAGACATACACAATGATGTAGAGAAATTATTTGATCTACCGCAACTGCAAAATATCCGCACACAAATGCTAAATGGCGAGTATCCAGATGCATGTCAAGGATGCTACAATGCAGAAAAACACGGTACAAGTCCTAGACTAATGTTAGATACAACTGTAAACAATGAGCTAGAATGGCTAGATATACATCTAGGTAATAAATGCAATCTTAGATGCAGAATGTGTCATCCAGCATTGAGTAATCAACTTAACAAAGATGCAGAACAATTTAAACAAGATGGTTACGAATATTGGTGGGATAGTTTTCCTGATATTGCTCCGCATGATGTTAGTATTTTGTATCCTGTACTACACAAGATAACAAACATACGTGTTAGCGGCGGCGAACCTTTATTATCTAAAGAGTATTTGCAGTTATTAGATTACTGCATAGAAAATAATTTAGCACACAATATCACTTTAGAACTACACACTAATGCTACAAAATTTACAAACGCAAATGTAAATAGATTAAACAAGTTTAAAAACATCAATGCTACATTTAGTATTGACGGTGTACGTAAAATTTATGAATATATAAGATTTCCTTTTGCGTTTCAGTTACTTGAAAATAGTATGAAAAATTTCTTTGATAACGTAAAAAATTATACAGTACAAATTAATTATGTAGTATCTATATACAATGTGTTTGATATTCGCAATACTATGTTTTGGGCTAAACAGTATCCTATAGATGATTTTGTAATTACAAATGTTTTTCCAGCAAAACGTAATATTGATATATGCTATTTGCCAATGACGATGTTATACACAGCAATCGAAATGTTACATGATGTAGGATATAGAACTGAAAATTTTAGAAACGGCATAGTTCAAGCGGTGGAAGACACTAAGTACAATGAATACGATAAATCCAAATGGAAAGAAATAAAAAAAGAAGTAATGCAGTTTGATAAAAACAGAAATCAAAATTATCAAGATTATTTGCATTATTATATTGTAGATTGGTTAGATAGTATATGAAAGACAAGCATTTAGATAATGGAACGTTTTGTATGTTTCCTTGGCTACACTTAAATGTAACACCTAAGGGAGATGTGTATCCGTGTTGTAGTAGTGATTATGTTGAGCCTTTTGCTAATGTAAAAGATACAACACTTGAACAAGCGTTTAATACTGAACGTATGAAGCAGTTACGACTTGATATGTTAGCTGGTCGTAAAAATGAAGCATGTACATTTTGTTACAAACATGAAGAAAGTTCTCCTTACAGTTTTAGAAAATACAGTATTGAAAAATTTGCAGACAAGTACGAAGACTTGGTTCCTTATACTAACGAAGACGGTAGCCTAGATAAATTTACAATGGCATATTACGATATACGTTTTAGCAATATTTGTAACTTTAAGTGTAGAACTTGCGGCAGTGAATTTAGTAGCAAGTGGGGGCAAGAACACAAAGAACACGATGCACCACCTCCTGGATTTAGAGTTGTACAACATGCTGATAATAGTGGTAAATTATTAGATCAAGTATTAGAACAGATTCCTAATATTGAACTAGCATACTTCGCTGGCGGCGAGCCACTTATTACAGACGAACACTATACAATACTTAATGAAATGATTGCTAATGGTAGTTGCAAAGATATTACATTGCGCTACAATACAAACATGAGTAACTTTAGATATAAAAAATACGACATACTTGACATGTGGAGTAATTTTAAAGAAATTGAAGTTAGTGCTAGTTTAGATCATTTTGGTCCAAAGGCCGAATATATTCGCAATGGCACTCATTGGTTTACAGTAGAAAATAATTTACGTACAATCAGAGATGTTGATTTTATTAACTATCAATTCAACTGTGTGTTAAGTAATTTAAATTATGTTACACTTGGTGACTTTTTTAAGTATATGATCGATAAGGACTTGTTGCGTAAGCACGATTACATTAGCATTTATCATTTGTTAAATCCTAGTTTTTATAGTGCGCAAAATCTTCCTTTAGAATTAAAAGAACAAGGTACACTAGGATTGTTAAAAGTTATTAGTGAAATTAAAGATGACTTCTGGTGTACACAGCACATACAAAATGCATTAAAATTTGCTAATAGCGATCACACATGGGAGCAAAACGGCAAAGAATTTATACATAATACTGTAAGAAGAGACAAGATACGAAATGAAAATTTTGTAGAAACATTTCCTGAATTGGCATTGATGATAAATGGATAAAGATAATTTACTAAAACGCAACAAAGCATTTTGTATTCTTCCTTGGATACATATGCACGCCTGGCCTGATGGCAGAGCAATGCCTTGCTGTATTGCTGATAGCGATCAGCCCTTTGGAAATGTTAAAGAAAACAGTATTAAAGAAGTTTGGAATAGCGACAAATATAAAGAATTACGCTTGGCAATGCTCAACGGTGAAAAACTAGATTGTTGCAGACGTTGCTACGAACTTGAGGATAGTACTTACATTTGGACATTACGTAAAAATCATAATCAATGGTTTGGAGATAAACATTTTGATCTAGTTGAAAAAACAAATGCAGACGGTAGCATTGATGAAATGCGTATGGCGTACATGGATATACGTTTTAGTAACATATGTAACATGAAGTGTAGATCATGCGGACCTGAACTAAGTAGTTTACATGCTCAGGAACACGGCGAGCTATACGGAAAGCATGAAGTTGCTAATATACTAAAAAATAATGGTAGTAACATTGTTAATGTAGCAAAGCACAAAGACTTTTGGAACGAACTACAACAATACTTGCCCGATGTCGAAGAAGTATATTGGGCAGGCGGCGAGCCACTTATTACAGACGAACATTATAAAATATTAGATCATTGGATTGACATTGGCAAAACTGATGTGCGCTTACGTTATACAACTAATTTTAGTAATCTAAGATTTAAACAAAAAAGTATTATTGATTATTGGAAAGAATTTCCCGATATCCAAGTTAGTGCGAGTTTAGATGCGATGGGCGCAAGAGCCGAGTTTATGCGTTTTGGCACAGTATGGGATACTGTTGAACGTAATCGACAAGAAATGCTTGAACACTTGCCTAATATTCATTTTGAACTAACACCAACAATAAGCATGTACAATGCTTGGAACTGGCCAGACTTTCATATGGATTGGGTTGAACGTGGATTAGTTGATATTGAAAATTGTAGGTTAAATATGTTAACTGATCCGGACTTTATGCGTTTAGATAATATTCCAAACGAGTATAAGATTGAATTACGTAGTAAGTACATTGATTATAAAGCATGGGCATACGATAAGATTAAAGATCGCATAGCAACTAATCCAGCAGTAGTAAAAGACGTACTTGGTAAAATTGATAGTGTAATACAATTTATGAATACAGGCAAATTAAACAAAGATAAACTAAAACAGTTCTTCGACAAAAATCACGGACTTGATCAACATCGTAAAGAAGACTTTTGGAGTACGTTTCCTGAAATGGAGTGGCTAAGAAAATATGTCTAACTTAACAAAAATTACTCCAATGGCAGAGTCATATGCTACAATAACATGGCAAGTAAATAATTTCTGTAATTTTCAGTGTACATACTGCAATCCAGGTAATTGGGCAGGATCAAATCGAAACAATAGTAATCTTGATACGTACATGAAAAATGTACGTGGTATATTTCAGCAGTATCAAGACAAAGGATACAAATACTTTAAAATATTTTACAGTGGCGGCGAACCTACACACTGGGAAAACTTTATTCCTCTTACAGAATATTTAAAAGACGAATTAGGCGACAATCTTACAGTAGCAGTGAACACAAACTTATCACGTCCTGTGCGTTATTGGGAAAAGCACTATCATTTGTTTGACGATATTGTTGCTAGTTTTCATGTAGAATTTTGTAAGAAAGATCGTTACATTGAAAATGCACAATTTTTATGCAACAAAGTAGATTATCTCTGCACTAAAATGTTAATGCACGAAGAACGTTTTTGGGAAGTAGTTGAATTTGGTAATCGTGTAAAACAAGAAGTACCTAATTATAATTTAGAATGGACACCGTTGTTTGATGAAATGAGTGTAAATGCAGGCCCTTGGCAATATAGTGATCCTAAAAAGGTAAAGTTTTTAGAAGAAGCACAGTTTGAAACCAAAATATCTATACCAAAGCCGTACAGACAAAACAAAGCAATTAGTAATAGCCATTATGATAACGGAACAATTGTGCCAACAAACAGCAACACTATTATTGCTGATAG
>Ga0181379_1000254_pt1 | contig 27232 bp, 16 predicted proteins | sample 2SPOviralmetaG_FD_130115 | JGI IMG/M metagenome (GOLD analysis project Ga0181379, IMG submission 130115) | Marine viral communities from the oligotrophic San Pedro Time Series (SPOT) site, San Pedro Channel, CA, USA - 2 SPOT_SRF_2009-07-10 | ecosystem: Environmental > Aquatic > Marine > Strait... | reverse complement strand
TCTATTCTTTGTTCATACCTATGGAATGGAACTACGAAGGATACATTGATTCTTATGGCTTACCTGTATTCAATACACCAAAAAAAGAAGTAGAAGATCCACACGGGGTAAAAATAACACAAGGTGTAATAGAGTATTGGGACAATGAAGTTGAAGGTTTAAAAGATGATCAAGATGGTTTAAATGAATTTTATAGACAGTTTCCACGTACAACTAAGCACGCATTTAGAGACGAGTCTAAACAATCTTTATTTAATTTAACAAAAATATATCAACAGATAGATTATAATGAAGATGTACAAAATTCTACTCAGGTAACTCAAGGTAGTTTTCAATGGGAAAATGGACAAAAAGATACTAGAGTTATATTTGTACCAAATAAAAACGGAAGATTCTATGTTACATGGGTGCCAAACTCTGGTCTTCAAAATAAAAGATATATAAAAAACGGAATTAATTATCCGGGTAACGAACACTGTGGAGCGTTTGGTTGTGATCCTTATGATATATCCGGGACGGTTGACAAAAGAGGTTCTAACGGATCTTTACATGGTTTAACTAAGTTTAGCATGGAAGAAGTTCCACCAAATCATTTTTTTCTAGAGTACATAGCTAGACCACAAACCGCAGAAATATTTTTTGAAGATGTACTTATGGCTTGTGTATTTTATGGCATGCCGATATTAGTAGAAAACAATAAACCAAGATTATTATATTATTTTAAAAGAAGAGGTTACAGAGGTTTTGCTATGAATAGACCGGATAGAAAAAGAAATAAACTATCTGTAACAGAAAGAGAAATAGGTGGTATACCTAATTCTAGTGAAGATATAAAACAAGCTCACGCCTCTGCTATTGAAACATACATAGAAACATTTGTAGGTTTAAAAGAAACTGGTTATGGTGATGTTTATTTTCAAAGAACACTAGAAGACTGGGCGCAATTTGACGTAAACAACAGAACAAAGCATGATGCTTCAATTAGTTCTGGCTTAGCTTTAATGGCTTGCAATAAACATAGATACGCGCCATCTAATAAGCTTGAATTAAAACCAGTTAATTTAGGTATAAAAAAATACGATAACAAAGGAACTACATCAAAAATTTTAAGTTAATGAATATATATACTAACACCAATAGTGCTTTCCCTAGTCAAGTAGTGAGTGATGCTGAAAAAGCTAGCGTAGAATACGGGAGTCAGGTGGCAATGGCTATTGAATATGAGTGGTTTCGTCAAGGCAGAACTTCTGGTAACAGGTATTTAACTAATTGGAATCAATTTCACGAATTAAGATTATACGCTCGAGGTGAGCAGAGTATACAGAAATATAAAGATGAATTATCTATTAACGGTGATTTGTCTTATTTAAATTTAGACTGGAAGCCAGTTCCTATATTATCTAAATTTGTAGATATAGTTGTAAACGGTATATCTAATAAAAGCTATGATATAAAAGCTTATGCTCAAGATCCAGAATCTATAAAGAAAAGAACTGAGTACGCTTCTAAGCTTCAGGAAGATATGATAGCTAAAGAGTTTTTAGAAGAACTAAAAACAACGCTAGGTATTGATTTATATCAAAGTCCTAATCCAGATGTTTTACCTGAAACAAATGAAGAGTTAGAATTACACATGCAGTTAAGCTATAAACAGTCAATTGAAATAGCAGAGGAAGAAGCTATATCATCTGTGCTTGCTCAAAATAAATATGACTTAACAAAGAGAAGGGTAAACATGGACTTAACTGTCCTTGGTATCGCAGCTACTAAAACAAACTTTAATACAGCAGAAGGTATTACTGTTGACTACGTAGATCCAGCGTATATGGTTTATTCATACACTGAAGATCCTAACTTTGAAGATATATATTATGTAGGTGAAATAAAAGCTATAACTATACCAGAGCTTAAAAAAGAGTTTCCAGACATAACTGAAGAAGAATTAAAAAGAATACAAGCAACGCCTGGTAACAGATCTTATGTTACAGGATGGGGACAATACGATGAAAATACTGTTCAAGTATTATACTTTGATTACAAGACTTACTCTAATCAAGTATTTAAAATAAAAAACACAGATCAAGGTTTACAAAAAGCTTTAGAAAAAGATGACACGTTTAATCCTCCAGAAAATGATAGTTTTGAAAAAGTATCAAGATCTATAGAAGTATTATACAGTGGTGCTAAAGTTTTAGGTACTGACACTATGTTAAAATGGGAACTAGCTAAGAATATGTCTAGACCTATGGCTGATACTACTAAGGTTAGAATGAACTATAATATCTGTGCACCTAGAATATATAAAGGTCGTATAGAATCTTTAGTTAGCAAATGTATAGGTTTTGCTGATATGATTCAATTAACGCATTTAAAGCTACAACAAGTTATGTCTAGAATAGTACCTGATGGTGTTTATTTAGACATGGATGGTTTAGCTGAAGTTGACTTAGGCAATGGTACAAACTACAATCCTGCAGAAGCACTTAATATGTACTTCCAAACAGGTTCTATTGTAGGTAGATCACTTACGCAAGACGGCGACATGAACTCCGGTAAAGTACCTATTCAAGAACTTAACAGCTCAAGTGGTCAAGGTAAAATACAAAGTTTAATACAAACTTACCAGTATTACTTACAAATGATACGGGACGTAACCGGACTTAACGAAGCTAGAGATGGTAGTACTCCAGACAAACAAACTTTAGTTGGCTTGCAAAAAATTGCAGCTAATGCTTCTAATGTAGCAACTAGACATATAAAACAAGCTAGTTTGTATCTTACGTTAATGACATCTGAAAATATAGCTTTAAAAATAGCTGATGCATTAGAGTTCCCTTTGACAGCAGCATCGTTAAAAAACTCTATATCTAATTACAATGTAAATACATTGATGGAGGTTTCTAATTTAAACCTACATGACTTTGGTATTTTTCTAGAATTAGAACCAGACGAAGAAGAGCAACAACAATTAGAGCAAAATATACAAGTTGCTTTACAAGGTGGTGGTATAGACTTAGAAGACGCTATAGACTTAAGACAAATTAAAAATCTTAAGTTAGCAAATCAAATGCTTAAAGTTAAGCGTAAGTCTAAAGCTAAACAAGATCAAGACAACCAACAAGCTAATATTAGAGCTCAAGCAGAATCTCAAGCTGATGCTGCTGAGAAAATAGCAATGACTGAGGTTCAAAAGCAAGAAGCTATATCTGGATCTAAAGTTCAGTTTGAACAAGCTACAAATCAAATGGAAATACAACGCATGGAGTTAGCGTCTCAATTAAAACAACAAGAGATGCAGATGCAACATCAATTTGACATGCAATTAAAGCAAGCAGATTTAGAAGCTATGAAAACTAAAGAAGCTGCTATAGAAGACCGTAAAGACAAGCGTATAAAAATGGAAGGTACGCAACAAAGTAAGATGATTACACAAAGGCAAAACGAAATGTTGCCTATAGATTTTGAAGCACAAGGTGAAGAACAACCTATGGCTTAAACTATTTATTATTTAATTTTATTATATTATGGAAACAAAAACAAATGAACCTGTTAAACAGGAAGGTGAATTTAAATTAAAAAAGAAAGCACCAAAAAAATTTACAAAAACAAGTGATGAGCCTGTTAAAGTAAACATTAAAGAACCTTTGGTTGAATTAGAACCAGAAGTTAAAAAAGTAATAATACCTAAACAAAAAGAAGATGCCATTCAAATCGGAGAAACAGAGAAGGTATCTGTGGAAGAACCATCCGGAGATAGCGCAGAGGTGGGAGAACCTGTACAAAAGTCCGACGAGACTGTTGAAGGGTTTTCTCCGATCAAAGAAGTAACAGAGCAGCAAGTACAAGAAGTAAAAGAAGCAATAAGAGATGAGAAGGTTTTAGGTAAGCAATTACCAGAGAACATTGAAAAGCTTGTTTCGTTTATGGAAGAAACTGGTGGAACTATAGAAGATTACACTAGACTTAACGCTGATTATACTAACGTTGATGAAAACACTTTATTAAAAGAGTATTACAAAAAGACAAAACCTCATTTAGATGATGAGGAAATAGGTTTTATCATGGAAGATAACTTTGACTATGACACAGACCTTGACGAAGAACGAGACGTCCGTAAAAAGAAACTCGCTAAAAAAGAAGAGATTGCAAAAGCCAAAAACTTTTTAGAAGAAACTAAGAAAAAATACTACGACGAGATCAAGTTGAAATCGAACGTAACTCAGGATCAACAGAAAGCTATGGACTTTTTTAATCGATATAACAAGCAGCAAGAAGTAGCTGAGCAACAACACGCAAAATTTAAAGAAAATACTAAAGAACATTTTAACGATAATTTCGAAGGTTTCGATATTAAAGTCGGTGAAAAAAGTTATAAGTATAATATTCAAAATCGCGATAAAGTTGCAGAAAACCAATCAAATATTAACAACCTAGTTGGGAAGTTCCTAGACAAAGAAGGTAATGTTACTGACACGAAAGGTTATCATAAAGCTATGTACGCCGCTGAAAACGTAGATAAAATCGCAGCTCATTTTTATGAGCAAGGTAAAGTAGATGCTGTAAAACAAGTTGTAAATAAATCAAAAAACTTAAGTGACTCTCAAGCGAGATCAACTCAAGGTGATGTGTTTGTCAATGGCATGAAAGTGAAAGCTATATCAGGCGCGGATTCTACAAGATTAAAAATTAAAACAAAAAGGTTTAACTAAAAAAAATTAACAAATTATGAGTTTATCTCCACAATTTGGTAGTATTGTACCTTCGCAAAGCCAACAAACTCTTGCAAACAACTATTTAACGTTTGATCAAGGGCAAAATGATTTTGCACAACAATATTTACCAGAAATTTACGAACAAGAAGTAGAGCGTTACGGAAACAGAACGTTATCTGGATTCTTAAGAATGGTTGGTGCTGAAATGCCAATGACAAGTGATCAAGTAATATGGTCAGAACAAAATAGATTGCATGTAGCATACAATGGAATTACTGCGACTGCTGCAGGAGCTGTAGGTGTAAACCCAACAACTCTTACAATAACAGATGGTTCAAGTAATGTTATGAGCGTAAATGATACTATAGTAGTTTTAGATCCAACATCTGGATTAGAAGCTAAGTGTATTGTTCTCGCAACTACAGGCGATGCAAATGGAAGCGTAGTAGTACAGTGTTTCACACCTGTAACTACACTTATTGCTCAAGGGTTTTCTGCTGCTGCAGGAGCTTTGAAGATATTTGTATACGGTTCTGCTTATACTAAAGGAACAACTTTAGGCGCTGGAGCTGCTGGAACTAATTCAGCTGCAAGACAATCTATCACTCCTTCTTTCACACAGTTTTCTAACTCTCCACTTATTTTAAGAGACCAGTTCCAAATCAATGGATCTGATATGGCTCAAATTGGATGGGTAGAAGTTTCAACTGAAGATGGTGCTTCTGGTTTCTTATGGTACTTAAAAGCTGAGTCTGAAACAAGATTACGTTTTGAAGATTACTTAGAAATGAGTATGGTAGAAAGTGAATTAAACGCTAGCGCTGCTGCTGGAGCTTACGGAAACGGAGCTTTACCAGGATCTGAAGGTTTATTTGCTGCTATTAGAAACAGAGGAAATGTAGAAGTAGGATTTACTGCTGCTGCTGGACTTGATGATTTTGATGCAATACTTAAAAACTTAGATACTCAAGGAGCTATTGAAGAGAATATGTTGTTTTTACAGAGACAAACTTCTCTTGATTTTGATGATATGCTAGCTAGCATTTCTGGCGGATTCGCTGGAGGAACTGCTTTTGGTTTATTTGAAAATTCAGAAGAAATGGCTTTAAATCTTGGATTCTCAGGATTTAGAAGAGGATCTTATGATTTCTATAAAACTGATTGGAAATACTTAAACGACGCTTCTACTCGTGGCGCTATCGTTGGTGTTAATTCAATTGAGGGTGTATTAGTACCTGCTGGAACTTCTACTGTTTATGACCAAATTTTAGGTACAAACATTAGACGACCATTCTTACACGTGCGTTACAGAGCATCTCAAGGAGATGACAGACGTATGAAGTCTTGGTTAACTGGTTCTGCTGGTGGTGCTTTCACTTCAGATTTAGATGCGATGCAAATCAATTTCTTATCTGAAAGATGTTTAGTAACTCAAGCTGCTAATAACTTCGTTTTATTCCAAGGATTATAATAATCCAACAAATGTAATTCTTACCCTCGTTATATCAACGGGGGTAATTATTACTTTTATAACTATTTAATTTTATTATATTATGGCTAAACAAGCTAAAGCAGAAGCTGTTGAGGTTGCACCTCAAGAGGTAGCGGTAAAAACTGCACCAAAAAAACCAGCTAAACCTAGTTGGGAAATAAGAGATAGAGTTTATTATCTTAGAAATAATAAAACTCCATTAACATTAACTATACCTGGAAAGCATACAAGAAAACATGCTTTACTATATTTTGACAAAGACTTAGGTAAACAAAGAGAGCTAAAATATGCAACAAACCAAGACTCTGTTTTTGTAGACGAACAAAAAGGAGAGTGCACAATGGGTCATATTATATTTAGCGACGGAAGTTTAAAAGTTCCAAAAGAAAAACAAAATTTACAAAAACTTCTTTCTTTATATCACCCACTTAATGGTAGGATATATGAAGAGTTTAGTGCTGTAGATGAAGCAGAAGATGATCTTGATATTATACACTTAGAAATAGACGCTATGAATGCTGCAAGAACAATTGATATTGATCAAGCAGAAGCAATACTAAGAGTTGAAAAAGGATCAGCTGTGAACACAATGAGTTCTAAAGAATTAAAAAGAGACTTGTTGTTGTTTGCTAAAAATAATCCTGCAACTTTTATAGCTTTAGCAAAAGATGATAATGTTCAATTAAGAAACTTTGCTATTAAAGCTCAAGAAGCTGGTATTATAATTTTATCTCAAGATCAAAGAACATTTACTTGGGGATCAAATAATAGAAAATTAATGAACGTACCTTTTGATGAAAACCCTTACTCAGCGTTTGCGGCTTTCTTAAAAACAGACGAAGGTGTGGAAATCTATAAATCTATAGATAAAAAACTATAAAAACAAGTGATACTAATAACAGGCGGTTTCGGCCGCCTTTTTAGTATATTAAAATAAAACAAATGGTAAATATAAATACAGTATATACAACAGTCTTGTACATATTAAACAAAGAGCAAAGAGGTTATGTAACTCCAGCGGAGTTTAATAGCTTAGCTACTTTAGTACAAGAAGAAATATTTGATTCGTATTTTCCTGACGGAAATCAATTGAACCGTCAAAACCAAAACAACACTCAAAACGATACAGAGTTTTTTAACATGTTTAAAGACACTGCTTACAAGATATATCCTTTTGAGAAAATTGCTCCTTTTGCTTATGATAATACTGCTGGGGTTTTAGGTTGGCAACTTGCTATAGACGGAACAATATACAAGCTTGGAGAAATAATATCTACTTACAACACTACAAATCCTCAATACGATTCAATTACTCAGTTAGCTAGTAACAGCGATTATAATAAAATAATAAGATCAAAGCTTACAGCTCCTACAGTTCAAAACCCTATATGTACAACTTCTTCAGGGCCAAATAGTACATTGCTTATAAAAGTTAGTCCACAGCCAAATAGTTTAAATATAAATTGTTTATTTAAACCAGTAGCTCCAAACTGGAGTTTTACTATTGGAACACTAGGTCAATATCTTTATGACTCTACTAATTCTATTAACTTTGAATTAGATACATCTGAGCAAACTAACTTAATAATACAGATATTAAAATACTGTGGAATAATAATAAACGATCCACAAATAATACAAACCGCATCTATTGAAGCTCAAGAAGCATCGGCTAATCAAAAATCTTAAAAAATGGCGTTAATAACAGAAACTAATCAACAATATTATCAAGGCGCACAAGGCTTTAGAGGTACTGGTAATGCTCTTACTATTACAACAACTTTTGATACTGATTTAGTTTTTGGAAGTGTTGATGCGTGGGATCCTAACAATCAATACTACGCTTTAAATAATTTTAAAATATATACTAGTACTACAGGTATACCAGGTAGCTGGAGTGAATATCTTTTAGCTTATACTGTTATCAACAATAAGATAACTTTTACTGCAAATCCAGCTAACAACTTGTTTATAGTTGTTCAACTCAAAGTGTTAGATGGTGGTCAATATGGTAACACACCTGCTGAGGAAGCTATTGGTGATGCGGTTGAAGAAAACTACGGAACATATCAGTATGTAAAGTTATCTGATATAATAGATAACTACATGGTTGGTTACGTAGGTGATGGTAAAATTATACAAACAGCTAAAAAATCTGATATATTATTTTTTGCTAAAAGATCTTTACAAGAGTTTAGCTATGATACTTTAAAAAGTATTAAGTCACAAGAATTAACAATACCACCAAGCTTGTCTTTAGTTATACCTCAAGATTATGTTAACTATGTAAGTATATCATGGATAGATAACCACGGTGTTAAAAGACCTTTATATCCTAACAACAACTTAACTACAAACCCTTATTCTAAATTACTACAAGACGAAAAAGGTATACCTACTCAAGATAACTTTGGACAAAGCCTTGAAGGAACATCTTTAACTGTAGAAAGATGGAAAGAAACTAATGAAAATAGATTATTAAACGGAGAAGCTTTAGATCAATTTGACAACCTAGCATACGGTATGTACGGTAATGATTTTGGTTCTGGACCTTGGGATTGGGGTAGACTGTATGGTTTAGATCCTCAATACTCTCAAAGCAATGGCTGGTTTGGTATAAATGAAAGAGATGGTTTGTTTACTTTCTCAAGCAATTTAGTAGATAGATTAATAGTGATAGAATACATCTCAGACGGTCTTGCTTATGATTTAGATACTAGAGTACCTAAGATGGCAGAAGAAGCAATGTATTTAAGCATATCATATAATCTACTAGCCAACAGAGCAAACACATCTGAAGGTATAATAGCAAGATTTAAGAAAGACAAAAGAGCAGCTTTAAGAAACGCTAAGATAAGACTATCTAACATAAAGTTAACTGAAATAGTTCAGGTTATGAGAGGTAAATCTAAATGGTTAAAACACTAAAATTTAATGGCAAACGTTCAAAACTCTTTTATAAAGAGCAAATTAAATAAAGACCTTGACGCTAGGTTATTACCTAATGGCGAATACAGAGATGCTAAAAACGTTCAAGTTAGTAGGTCTGAAGGCGCTAATGTTGGTTCTTTAGAAAACGTATTGGGTAATAAAAAACTAAAAGACTTTAATGTTATAACAGGAAGTAGCAATATGGTTTGTATAGGCAAACTTGTAAGTGACTCTACTAGCGAGGTTTATTTGTTTTTAACGTCATACACGGATCCAAACCCAAGTCAATTAGAATACACACCAGGTAGCGAAAACTACATAGTAGTTTATAACCCTTCACTTCCAGATACAGAGTCTTTAAAAGTTTTAGTCAAAGGATCTTTTCTTAATTTTTCGACTACACATGAAATATATCACGCTAACTTATTAGAAGATTTATTATTCTGGACTGATAACAGAAACCAACCTAGAAAAATAAACGTAAATCTTGCTAATCCTACGTTTTCAACAAATCCAACATACTACGTTAATGAAGATCAAATAAGTGTAGCTAAATACAATCCTTATCAACCAATACGACTTTGGCAAAAAAATTTAACATCTGCAGATCCTGTTCCTTATGAAACAACTATGAAAGATGTTAACAGCAAGACGTTTCCTAATGGTGCAACTGCTTTTACAGGAGGAACCTCAGGTGGTGGTGGTGGTGCATCAATAACTCTTGTTAGTTTAGTTGGTGAAGTTCCTGTTTCTGCTAGTCCATACGGAGCAGCAACTGTTGGTTATATAGCACAACCTGGAGCAGCTATTACACCTATAGAAGATTCAAGTAATCCACCTAATCCTGTTGTGGTTAACACAATTGTGTATGGAGCTGGTAGTGTAGATGAATGGACTGTTACTTTAAAAGACTCAAACGGAGCGGCTTTTAACTGGCCAACTTTAACAGCTGGAACAGAAATTGTTTTTAATTATAACACTTATTACGATAAAGACTTTGCTGGAGATGAAAATTATTTAGAAGATAAGTTTGTAAGATTTAGTTATAGATTTAAATTTGAAGATAATGAATATTCATTAATAGCTCCTTTCACTCAAGTTGCTTTTATACCTAAACAAGATGGGTATTTTATGTACGTAAGAAATGACGCGAAGAACTTTACAAGTAAAGACGATCAAGCTGATGCTTATAGAAGTACTATAGTTTCTTTTGTTGAAAACAAAGTAGATGCTATAAAATTAATAATACCTTTACCTTTTCCTAAAAGTACCATACAAGATAGTTTAAAAATAAAAGAACTAGATATAATATATAAAGAGTCTGATGCTTTAGCGCTTAAAGTTATCGAGACTATAGAAATAACTGAATTAACATCAGGTGCAGATTCTAGTATTTTTGAATATGATTATTTATCTAAAAAACCGTATAAAGTACTACCAAGTAGTGATACAACCAGGGTTTATGATAAAATACCAGTAAGAGCTTTTGCTCAAGAGATTGCCAGCAATAGAGTTGTTTATGGTAATTTTCAAAACAAACATACACCACCAACTACGTTAGATTACAATGTAACAGTAAGCGCTAAGTCAGATTTTAATTTAAAAGATGGAACAGCAATATCTAGTTCACCAACTGGTAGCGTTGGTATAGGCGCTACTATTACAATTGGAACAACTACTGGCACTGTGCAAATAGGTAGCATTGTTACAAGTGTTACAAATGGTGTTACAATACCTAGTAACACTTCAGTAACTGGAGGCAACTTATCAACTACGATTACACTGGACAAAGCCGTTACTTTAGTTAATCCTACTAATTTAGTTTTTACAGCCGTAGGAACAGATACTCAAGCAGTAAGCAAAATAGAATACCCTAATCACTCTGTAAAACAAAACAGGAATTACCAAGTAGGTGTTGTGCTATCTGATAGATATGGTAGATCTTCAACTGTTATATTATCTAGAAGCAATAGTTTAATAGCTGATTCCGCTAGTGGTCTTACTTTTTTAGGAGACACTATATACGCGCCTTATCTACCAGTTGGTTTAGAGCAATCATCTTGGCCAGGTAACTCTATTAAGGTTTTATTTAATTCAACTATAGGGCCTAATGGTAAAAACGTACTAGATGGTTCTCCTGGTATATATAACGGTGAAGTATCTAGTTCAGATTATAATCCTCTTGGATGGTATAGCTATAAAATTGTAGTTAAACAGACAGAGCAAGAATATTACAATGTATACTTGCCAGGTATCATGGCTGCTTATCCAGAAGATACATCTTTAGAAATAGGTATAACATCTCATGCTGTTTTAATAAATGATAATATAAACAAAGTTCCAAGAGACTTAACAGAAGTCGGACCTGATCAAAAACAATTCAGAAGCTCTGTTCAGTTATTTGGTAGAGTAGAAAATACTTCAACTGCAGCTGGCTACTTGAGCAGCACTGGCAACGAACAAGTGTATGATAACGCTGGTGCTTTAACAAATCAGTATTACCCAGGTAGAAGCTCTGACACTGTATCAACTATATCAACTCTTAGAGAATTGTTTGATTATTCACCAATAGATCCACCAAGGCCAAACTACTTTCCGCAACTATATTTAGTTAACTCAAATCCTTTAGTAGCTAGGATAAGTACAGCTAAACAAATAGGTCAGATAGCAACCACTAATTACAGTGTAGCTAGCGCTCAAATAAACGCAAACACAAGTGGAACTGTATTTCCACTTAAGAATGTTATTGGAACACCTGCATCTGAAATGATTGTCAGTGGAACAGGTATACCAGATGGTGTAACAGTGGTTGGCTACGCAGGGACTAACTTGACGGTTAGTCAAACATTAACTTTAGACGAAGATGATTTTATATATCTTGTTCCAGGTTTTTCAACTCCTTTTTTAGGTGAACCTAAAGTTCCTGGATTACAATATTTATCTGTGTACGAAACAGAACCAGTTGAAAGCTTGTTAGATATATTCTGGGAATCAACCAGTGTAGGCGAAGTTGCAGATTTAAACAACTTAATATTAAACGCTACAGGTGGTGGCGCTGGGTTAAGCGCTAACCTAAGTACTTCAAATTGGTCAGAAGCTTATGTTTTAAACAACAGAATATTTGATGCTAATTTTACTTTAGTTGACGCTTTTGGAAGTAATTTACCAAACTCAAGTATAGTTTCTGTAACACTAGATAGTGTTTCGAATGGTAATAGCGTTAATGTTCAAACAGTTGAAGCTACTCCATACTTTGAATTAGTAGGTAACGCACAAGACAATACAATACCTCTTGGGTTTTTTAATATAATACTAAAACAAGAATACATAGATGCTGTTTACTATAGTCAAAACTCTGGAGATCGTAATTTTACGTTTTCAATATCATGGGAAACGACAGATGGATCTACTAACACCACTGGCGGACCTCAAATAGTAAACGCTGGTCCATCAAACGTTAGACCTGCTGACGCGTCGCCAGGTATAACAACCTCACCAAACAGTTTACAAGGTAGCACTATAATTAGTAACAGATACACTTCTTTAGTCGCAGTGGCTAACGCAACTAATGGTTCTTCTAATGCGTCATTAAAAACTAGTGGTATAGCTTGGAGTTTAATAAGCGTAACCAACCAAACCTCTCCAAATATAGACCTTGTTAGTCAAGGGTTATTTACTATGACTAACACTGTAGCTTCAGGCTTAAGAAGAGGAACACTAACTAACACTAGTGGAGGTAATATGCCTGCTAGTATATACAACATAGTAATAGGTGTAGCTGATGCTGGTGGTCCATCACCCGTTGGAACTAACATATCTTTTATTCTTGACTTAAGAGTTGTGCCTTATTCTGTTGGATCTGGACTAGTTGATTGGTGTGAGGCAGTAGACAGTCAAGGTGATTGCGTATCTGGCGAAAATAGACGAAATAGATATGTAGCTATAGAAATACAAGGCGGATCTTTTGATGGTTTTTATGTATACGACATAGGCGCAAATCAAAGCTTTAGTGGTTGGGTTTCTAGTTGCTTTGGAGGTAATACTATTACTTTAAATTATACTGGCAGACAAACTAGTCTTTCAGGATCACCTATAAATAGTTGTATACCTGCATTTGCAAACACGCTTGCTAGCGCTAAACAAATTTTAGATGCAAGAAACTATAACAGCAGTGCTGATTATTTAAACTTATTAGCTCAAGATACAACTGGTTTAACATTTGAGATAACATAGTGAAAGGCATTGATGATCCAGTTGCTGTAAAATCAATAAAAAAGTTATTAAAATTAGATTGGGGTCATTATAATTTATATTTAGTAGGTGGTTTAATACAAGGATGGGAAACAAAAGATATAGACGTGGCTGTAACCGGACCAATAATAAATCATGATAAGTTTGTTGAGTTAATTACAGAAGCAAGCAAGATTTATTTAATAGATATATCTTATCAAAAAAAAATACAAGTAAATCTAATAGGTGAAGCAGAGCACATGAAGCCAATAAGAATAGACGTAGGTAGACTAAGTAAACCTAATAAACAAGTTAATTCTTATTTTGAAAACGGACTATGGTTTAGGATACTTAGTTATCCTATGCTTAAACAAATAAAAAACAAAAGAGTATATACAAGCCAACCAGTGTTAATACACTAGTGTTGCTTGTAATTTACAGTAAAAATAAGTAATAATTAATCATGGCAGGAGCGGTAATAGAAGTAAAATACTTTAACACTTTCGTTTTGAAAAAAACAGCTACACAAATAGAGGATACTATAGTGTGGAACGGTTCTTTTGGAATACCAACAGACAAGGGTGGTTACAATGTAGTTACTGCTGATGTTACTTCTGATACTAATTGGGCTATTGAAGAATCTAGAATAAGAGGTGGTTACAACAATACTAACGTAGACTATGGAGTTAGAGCTTATTTAGTAGAAGAAGATCCTGCTTCAACAATAAGATTTAATAGTTTGATATACTCAGGTATATTTAACTCTAGAACAGGTATAAATAATACTAACGTATTTTCTTCTGCCGACGATATTACAAAAAGCGCAGATCCAGCTAACGCTAGTATACAAAAACTATATGCTGAAGACACTAACTTAATTGTATTTCAAGAATACAAAGTAAGTAGAGCTTTAATAGATAAAGACGCTATATACTCTGCTGAAGGAAACTCTAGTGTAACTTCTAGTAATTTAACAATAGGTGTTATACAACCTTATGCTGGCAAATTTGGTATAAGTAAAAACCCAGAAAGTTTTGCTACATATGGTTACAATAAATATTTCTCTGATAAAAATAACAACGCTATAATGAAATTATCTAACTCAGGTTTAGAAGAAATTTCTAAATATGGTATGATAGATTATTTTAGAGATGAACTAAATAACATAGACATCGGCATTGACGAAGGAAAAGTAAGAGGTGGTTATGATATACATAGTGACCAATACGTGGTGTCTACTCAAAACAGTGATGGGTCAGGTTATAACACAGTGTCTTGGGATGAAACTGTAAAAGGTTGGACTAGTTTTTATGACTATAAACCAACTCAAATGTTTAGTTTAAGGAATAAGTTTTACTCAACAGGTAAAGATAATTTTTACGGAAGTCTAAAACCTGTTTGGGGAGTTAGATCATATGACAGTTTATACGAGCATTACTCTGTTGATGTTAATAGATCTTTTTTCTATGAAAGAAATTATCCTTCAACAGTTACTTTTATATTTAACCCTAGCCCTTCAACTAGCAAAAACTTTAAAACAATAAGTTACGAAGGTATGAACGGTTGGCAGTTAAATACTTTGATATCTGATAACACAGCTAAAGATTACAACGCTTTAATACCAGGTTGGGATATTTATAACGATACTGCTAATTCATCTCGTAGCTACGTTGGAGGCGAGTACGTTATAGCAGAAGCGAGCGCTAAAGCTGGAGCTGCATCAACAAATACAACCGTAGTCTTAGCAAATGTTGTAGGTGTTATAGCTGTAGGAGCAAGTGTTACCGGTATAGGTGTTGCAGCTAACACAGTGGTTGTTAGTTTTAATGCAACTACAAAAACCTTAACAGTAAATCAAAATCTAGGTGTTGCTTTGAATGCTGCTTTAGCATTTTACTTAGTTGTTAATAGAGTTAATTATACTACTGCTTTTGGAAATGCAAACCCTCCTTTACCTAGGTTTCATGCTGGGTTTGATAGAAAAGAAAATAGATACGTCGCTAACTTAGTAAATAACAGCGAAGCAAGTCATGGAGAAATAATATGGGGTAATGAAATGACTGGTGTTAAAGGTTATTATGTTACAGGTATATTTTCAACTGACGGCGATTATTCAACAAATGTTAGCTACAATAATAATACAGCTACAGATCCAGGAGGTGAAAAACAGTTATTTGCCGTTGGTTCTGATTATACAAAAAACAATGGTTACTAATACTAAAAAAATAAAATTATGCCAATAGCAGGAATAATAGGTGGAGCAGCTTCTGTAGTCAGTGGCATCTTTGGAGCGGCTTCAGCTAGAAAAGAAGCTAGAAGAAAAGCTAGAAAAGCTAGAAAACTAGAAAGAAAACTAAATCAATTAGAAGCTAACAGACAAGAAATTATAAATCCTTACGAGGATTCAACTAGCTTAAGTAGCATGATGAGTAATCCTTTTGCTACATTATCTGTATCAACAGCTGCTACGGAAATTCAAATGGAACAAACCGATATAGCTTTAGCTAACACTTTAGATACTATAAGACAAACCGGTGGTGGTGCTGGTGGAGCAACTGCTTTAGCTCAAGCTGCTTTACAGAGCAAAAAGAATATTGCAGCTGGTATAGAACAACAAGAAAAAGCTAACGACAATAAAAGAGTTGAAGGTGAAAAACAACTACAAAACCAATTAGTAAGTGAAGAACAAAGGATGCAAGGTTTAGATGCTGCTGGTAAATCATTTGTTTATAATGAAACAGAAAGAAGAGAACAACAACAACTTGATAGAGTTTCAAATCAAATAGCAGCATTAAGAGGTCAAGAGTCGCAAGCTAGAGCAGATGCAACTGGAGCTATTACTGGAGCACTTGGGTCTATAGCTGGTATAGCTGGAGCCGGAGGATTTGATAAACCGTAAAAAAAATGGAAAACAAAAACGCACATTATAATCTTGTAATAAAACAAGTTAACGAAAGTAATTCAATGGCTTATGACGAAAGTTATGTAGCTAGTTCTACTGATAATAATTTTCGCATATTAGAAAGAGCTTATACTGGTACAGCAACTGCTTATGCTAAGTTTAAGATGGCTGTAGACTCAAACAAGTGTCGTGAAACAGGTTGTGAGTATGAGATGAAACAAATGCAACAGCTTAAAGATTTTCCAAAACAATCACTAGAGTTTATAGAATTAGTTGTGGATCAATTATCTACAACTGATGAACCTTATTACGATGTTAATAACAACTACGTGTACATGGTAGCTAACTATATGATGAATGCTAAGCCTGGTTTTTCTAGAACAGAAGGATATAATATAGAGTTGTTTTTATTAGAAAATGGTTCTCAAGAATTAATATTTGATGGACCTTTGTTTGATAAAAAACTAGTTATAAATAGCTCTACGTTAACAGCATTAGTAGATTCTGGAACAGATTTAATAGCTGAAACTCCAGATATAAACAAAGACATGCTAAGACTTTTAACTGAAGTAGGTGTATTTACACCAGACATGATTGGTGAAAATGAAGAACTTACACCTGGTGCTACTATATCTGATGAGTTTGTTTTAAAAAACCCTGACGGATCTTATGATTACGAAATAATAGACGTAGGTATGGGCAAAGGTAGAAACATACTAAAGTTTGACTTAGATAAAATAAAAAGAAAAGTTGATCCATTCATAAATGCAGAAGTAGCGGGTTTACTATCGCAAGAACAAGAAGCTGTAGCTGCTTGGAATATGTTTATAGCTAGAGGTACTAGCGTAGAAGAAGATGCACAGATGGAACAGAATGCTAACGCTGGTAGTTTAGCTTGGTCTTACGAAAAAGATTTACCTTTGATGCCTAAAAACAAAGAATTGTTTGAGTCAAAGTATAAAGATTATTTTATGAATAACTATTTGTCTCAGTTTACAACTAATAAGTTACCAACAGTAGAAGAAGATGCAGCAGTATTTGATTTAGCGGAAGCAAAAAAAGCTAAAGCTCAAAAATTTATGGACGATAATAAATTAAATTAAATGACATTACTACAATACATAACCTCTTTACAAGACGAAGGATTATCTCAAGAAGAAATCTTTGCTAAATCACAAGAGTGGAAAAAAAATAATCCTCAAGAAAAACCAATTGAAGAAAAAACTGATGAAGTTGAGGTAAAGACAGACGACTCCCAGACAAAGGATCCAAGCTTGGAGTCGAAAGACAGTACAGGATCCGAGTCGGAAGATGGGTCTTCACAGCCTGCAAACAATAGCAAACTAACACCAGAGCAACAAGCTGAATACGACAAAATAACCGCAGTTGCGAAACCAAACGAAGTCATAAATGATAAAGGTTATGATTTTAAATACGACAATGATGGAGTGTATTACTATAAACCTGAAGGTTCTGAAGATGATAAATGGAAAACGTATGAAGATAAACAAGGTCCTTCTAATTTATCTATAGCTTCTAAATTTGGTCATTCTAGTTTTGATACTAGCGATTACTATAAAACAAAAAAATTACTAAAAAAAGGTGAAGAACTTTATGTTGGTGTAGATGGTCAACTTGAGGTTTCAGATAATAAACAATACACTTTAACGGCTGATCAATTAAAGTTAGAAAAAGAGTTTATAAAATCAACATCTTTAAATGACAAAGATGATTCTAAAATTTTAAAACAAACTAATGATTGGTTTGCTAAAACTACTGTTCCAGAATATAAAATAGAGTATGAAAGAGCAGGTTCTGGTAGTGACGCCTATCAACAAAAAACAAAAACAAGGATTGGTGATAAACCTAACCCTGAATGGGTGGAGGCTCAAATAAAATCTAAAAAAGCTTGGGATAAATTAAGCACAAAACCAAAAAATATTTCTGAGCAAGCTTGGATTGAGCAGAATATGAAAGACACATATTCATCTAACCTAACACAAAAGAAAAAAGAAGATAAAATAGAGAGCTGGATAGAAAATCAAGAAACTGGTTTTGATTGGAAAAAAGCGGCTATGATGTTTTCACCAGCAGGAGCTTCTATTAAAGTTAAAGATGTCTTTGATAGAAGCGACAAGCAAAAAATTATTGAAGGAATACAAAAAGTAAGAAAGCTTAATTTAGATAATAAATCAAAAGACGCCACTAACTTTGCTGATGTTGCAAAAAATACTATAGATGGTTTAAGTACTCAAATTGAATTGTTATCTAAAGCTAAGTATCAAACGCCGGAAGAAGCAGAAAAAGGAAAAGCTTTAATAACTAAGTTACATAACAAAAGGAAAGATGTAATAAAGCTTTACGAAAAAAAAGTAGATAATCTTAACGAGATGCTACTTAAACCAGAGTACAAAGACATAGGTACAAGACTTGATTATTTAGAAAGAAACTTTAATAACGTTGCTATTTATAGTGAAAATGTAAAAGTAGGTATAGCTAACGCAGGAGTAGCTTTAGCGGATTTTGCGCATATGGTTGCAGACGCGCCTAATGCTTTTGGTATAGAAGACAATCCTTATGCTGAAAAAGTTTTTAGTGTAGTTTCTCCTATAGCTTCTTTAGCTGCTAAGTTTGTAAAGACTCAACCGTATCAACAAACAAGAGAAAAAGCAAAAGATCAAGTTGCTAATTATGTTGAGCAAACTATGCAAGGAATACCTCACGCTCAGTCTTTAAGTGACTTAAAAGACGGTAATGATTGGGGTAGATATTTTAGTACTATGCTTGGTAGTCAAACACTTAATACTGCTATTATGTTTGGAACAGGTGGTGCTGCGTTGCCAATACTAACAGCCCAAGCTGTTGGTGGAAGTTATGGCGAAATGGAAAAAGAAAATAAAGAAAGAATAAAAGCTGGGTTACCTGCTTTTTCACCTTTTCAGATGTATGGTGTAGCTATGGGTAATGGTCTTTTAGAATATGGTTCTGAAAAAATATCTTTAGGTATAATAGGTAGATCTAGAGCTGCTTTTAAAGCTATGGGTCCAAGTGTAAAACAAGGTTTTACTACGCAAATATCTAATTTAATGACTGGATCAGGAGCAATAAGAGCAGGTAAAGCTGTTGGTTACTATGGTTTAGATGTAGCTAAAGAAGGTGGTTCTGAAGGTTTTGTTGAGTTTGGTGGTAATTTATTTGATAGATACGTATTAGGTAAAGACGTCAACCTTCTTGATGGAGTTCCAGATTCTATTTTCAGCGGTTCTATTATGTCTGGGCTTGTATATAAAGCACCTGCGTTAGCTGCTGGTATATCAAGTATGGTTCAAGGACCAGACACTAATACTAAAATAGCTAATAATAGACAAAAAATATTAGATCTAGAAAACACGTTAACAGAAAACCCAGAAATGTCTGAGGCTAATAGAGCTAGACTAAATAACCAAATAGTAAAATTAGTCAAAAACTCTAGCAATGAAATCAATACAACACTAAATAGATTTACTGACATGGACAGGTCTGAAATAGACACCTTGTCTGATATAGAACTACAAGTAAATACAAAAAGAAAAGCTATTGATGAGGTAAATGCTGACCCAAATTTCAATAACAAAGACGCTGAGATATCTAGAATAAAAAACGAAATAATAGAACTTGAAATAGAAAAAAACAATGTTCTAGAACCTTACATACAAGCTGACGCTAAACAAAGTAAAAAAGGATTATCTTCAAGTGAAACTGTTGAGTTAACGTCTAGAATGCAAGAAGGTGCTGATGTTGTTGCTGAACAATTAGGTGACGTAGGCATTGATAGATTTGACACAACAGAAGATATTGTAGGTGCGTTTGAAACTTTAAAAGCAGAGGGAATAAATCTAGAAATAGAAACAAATGAAGACGGCTCTATTAAAGACGCTAAAGATCAAGGTTATGGCATAATAGCAACCTTACCTGATGGCACTCAGCAAATAATTATAAATAATGCTTCTAGTCAAGCTGATGGTACTATACCTGCTGACAACCACGAATTAGTGCATGCTTTTTCTAGTAAAATGGATCCTGCTAAGCTTGCTAAAATGGGTATGGATTTAAAAAACAAATTAGATAACGATCCTTACGTAGAATTAGACGCTAATACTAAATCTTTATTACAAGAATATGAAGCTGATTTAAATGATGGTAAGATAAGTGAGGCTACGTTTTACGAAGAAGTAATGGCTGTTACTAGTGATGCTTTAAATACAGGAAGTATTAAGATAAGCGATCCAGGTAAATTTGCTCAAACATGGAATTTCTTAGAAACTATAGGTTGGAAGCAAAGCTTTAAAGACGGTGATCAAGTTATAGACTTTTTAAAAGACTTTAACAAAGACGTTTTAAGTGGCAAAGGTTTGTCACAGCAAACTTTAGATAAAGCTGAGGTTGACATGGGATTAGAGACTGAAGTAGATCTTGGAACTGTCAAATCATCTAAGGCTTCACAAGCTAAAAACCAAAAGCTAGTAAGAGAAGCTAAGCGTGGAGATCTTAAAGCTGTAGATGCTTTAATAAAAGATAACTCAGGTATTATATTACAAAAGCTAGGATTTAATAAAGACATTGGAGATGTAACCTCACAAAAGTATATAAATGTAGTTAAAGATCAAGCTATATGTAAAGGTTTATTTAAAGGTAGACAAAAACCTTTGTTTGACAACTATAACCCTACTAAAGGAGAAGTTAGTACTTACCTAGGTGATATAGTTGGAAAACGTAAAGCTGAGATATTTAAAGCTGCTGGATTAGATGCTACTAAATTTGACACAGTAAGCACAGACGCTCCGCAAGCACAGCAAGTAGCTGATACTACCGAGCAAACTGAGTTTGATGAAGTGACTAATGAAGAAAAAGGTAGAAAGAAAGTATATCCTTCTAACATGCCTTCTATTTCTAAAAACATAAAGCCTGAGTCAATAGCTTCTATAAACGAAGGTGCTAAAAGAGATATACTACTAAACGCTAGTAAAGGAATAGATGCTATAGTTTCTAGTATAAAATCAGAAGGAAAAATCACAGCAAAAATTTTAGGTAAAGATGTTGGTACTTTTTCTAAAGGTTGGCCAAAGTTTGTTAATGAGTTAGTCAATGATGGTTTAACTAAAGTTATTCCAGCTGCAGCTTTAAAAAGAAGATTTGGTAATGTTCTTAATATAAAGAAAACAGGTACAACTCCTACTAAAAGAGTAAATCCAACAACAGGTAAAGTAACTACGTTTAATAAACCAGTATATGAAATACCTAAAGCAGATAATCAATCTTTAATAGATTACTTTACAGGTCAAGAAAAGAGAAGAACATCGTTATTAGAAGTGCTAGGTCAAGATCTAGTTGTTGAACAACTTCAAGAGTTAAAAAACGACTCTGACTTTATGACAAAGTTAGATTCGTTAACAGATGGTAAGGCATCTGAAATAATGGAAAACCTTGATAGTAAACTAGACACAAGAAACTTAGAAGATACATCGCTTGATACTGTTAAGGCTAGTAAAAAAGTTAATAAAACACCTACTAATAAGCAAGAGCAAGACGATATAGTAATAGAGCAAGGTGCAGAACCTATAACTCAAGACGTGGAAGGTGTATCTAGATTTATAGATTTTTTAACAAACCCTAAAGGTTTAATTTCTGGCTTTGGAGATTTGACTAATATTATTTTAAAGCCTAGCACTTTTTCAGGCGCAGGAAACTCTGCTACTACAGAAAAAGGAGGTGGAGCAATAGGAAGAGGATTTAAGCTTATAACAAATAGACTCAGAACGAGAAGTAAAGATTTATCTTCAACCTTAGATAGTTTATCAAAAGGCGAAGTTGGTGAATTAAGCGTTATTAAAGAGCAAGTAAAAAATTCTACTAACGAAAAAAATGTATCTAAAGAAGACAGAAAAGCCGTTCAAGACGCTATTGGACCACAAAAAGGTGTAGCTAAAGCTACAAAAAATCAGTCTAAACAGTCTTCAATTTCTAAAGGAAAGAAAATTATTTATGATGGCTTAAGAAAAGCTATTAAGTCAAACTCTTTAAATATAGCTGGTATAAGAGAGATGATAGGAAATCAAAACGCCAACGCAGGTCTAGGTAGAAACATGGCTACACTTAACAGTGATGGTAGGGGAAAAGACAAAGATGGTAGATATGAAGAACATTGGTTTCAAGCTTCTCAATGGAATATAAATACTTTAAAAGCTTTAGGTAAAAGCGATTTAATTTGGAATGCTTGGACTAAATTTTCTAATAGCAATTACTATCAAGAAATAATAAATAATAAAACTCAAACAGCTGTTGATAAGACTTATGATATAACTATGCCTGATGGGTCAGTTGTTAAGTGGAAATCTAAAGATAAACTACATCCTTTATTACAGCAAGCTATAGATAAGGGTTTAGAAACAGGTGATTTTAGCGATGCTAACAAACTTGCTGACATAAGAAAGTATCCTGGAAAAGATGTACATACAGAAGTTAACCCGTTTACACACGGTAGAAACGGTATTAGCGACGCTGTTAGATATGATATAATAGTAAGTAAAGATTTACAGGCTAACCCTAATATACAGCACGCCACAAGCGCGATAATTAATGAGGTTATAATTGGAAAAATAACAACTAAACAAGCTCAAGAAAGAATAGACGCTTACAAACCAATAGCTAAGTTAGAAGCGAAATCTTCAAAGAAAAACACAAGCACTTTTGGAGATAAGTTAAATACAGAAATGACTATAGCTGAGCAGTTAACTATACTAGGTACGTATGACAAAGCAGCTAGAAATGCTAGAGCAATTGATACGCCTAAGAAAGGTATTAGTGTTTTTGATTTTGATGATACACTAGCTAGAACTAAAGAGAAAGTTATAGTAAACAATGCGGATGGTAGTTCTACAGAAATATCAGCTGCTCAGTTTGCAGAAACAGCAAACGAACTAGAAGCTAACGGAGCTACGTTTGATTTTAGTAATTTCGAAGGAGTTGCAGATGGTACTAAGAAAGGTCCACTAGCTGATCTTGCTTTAAAACGTCAAGATAAATTTGGCAGCAAAGATATATTTGTATTAACAGCAAGACCACAAGCTTCGGCTCAAGCTATAAAAACGTTTTTAGATGGTATTGGATTAAACTTACCATTGAGTAACATAACTGGTTTAGCTAATGGATCACCAGGAGCTAAAGGAAACTGGGTTGCAGGTAAAGCAGCTGAGGGTTATAATGATTTTTATTTTGCAGATGATGCTTATAAAAATGTAGAAGCAGTACAAGAAGTGTTAAGTCAAGTTGATGTTGACTCTAAAGTTCAAATAGCTAAAGCTAGTAAGAAAAAAGTATTTAACCAAGTATTTAATGACATAATAGAAAATAGTACTGGTATAAAATCATACAAAGTATATTCACCTGCAAAAGCACAAACAATAGGCGCTAGCAAAGGTAAATTTGATTTTCTTATACCAGCTTCAGCAGAAGACTTCACAGGGTTGTTATATAAAACTTTAGGTAAAGGCAAGGTTGGTGATGCTCAAATGGCTTTTTATAAAACTAATTTACTTGATCCTTACAATAGAGCTGAGATAGCTGTAGTAAACGCTAAGATACAAGCTGCAAATGATTTTAAAGCATTAAAAAATAACTTAAAAACATTACCTAAAAGTTTATCTAAATTAACTGGAATAGGTAAATTTACTTTTTCACAAGCATCTCGTGTAGCTGTATGGACAAGACAAGGTATGACTGTACCAGGTTTATCTAAAACAGATCTTAAACAGTTAAATGATTTTATAGATAACAATGCTGAGTTAAATACTTTTGTAGACGAGCTTATAAAAATACAAAAAGGAAAACCATATCCTAAACCTACAAAAAACTGGGTTAGTGGAACTATAACAAGCGATATAACTACAGAAATAAATAAGGTTAATAGAAAAGAGTATATGCAAGAGTTTCAAGAAAATGCAGATATTATTTTCAATGATGAAAACATGGCTAAATTAGAGGCTGCATATGGACCTAAGTATGTAGAAGCTTTGAAAGATAGTTTACGTAGAATGAAATCAGGTTCTAATAGACCGATAGGAGGTTCTAGAGTTGTTAACGAAGTATTAGATTGGCTAAACAATTCAGTTGGTGCTGTCATGTTCTTAAATACAAGATCTGCAATACTACAAACTATATCGGCAGTTAATTTTATACAACTTAGTGGACCTAATAATTTACTAGCAGCAGGTAAAGCTTTTGCTAATCAAAAACAATACTGGAAAGATTTCATGACATTAATGAATTCACCTTATTTAGTCGAAAGACGTAATGGTTTAAAAATAAATGTTAGTGAGTCTGAAATAGCAGATGCTGTGGCTGAATCTAAAAACAAACCAAAAGCTGCTTTAGCTTATTTATTAAGCAAAGGTTTTGTAATGACTAGGTTTGCAGATAGTTTTGCTATTGCTTCTGGAGGTTCTACTTTTTATAGAAATACTGTTGATGCTTTAGTTAAAAGTGGCATGGACCAAAAGTCGGCTGAGAAAAAAGCTTTTGATGATTTTAGAGCTTTAGCGGAAGAAAGTCAACAATCAAGTAATCCTAGTAGAATAAGCCAACAACAAGCTTCAGCAGCTGGTCGTGTTATATTAGCGTTTGCTAATACACCAATGCAATATGCTCGTATAATAAAAAAATCTAGTCAAGATCTTATAAACGGTAGAGGTGATTGGAAATCTAATGTAGCTAAAATAGCTTATTACGGTGCTATGCAAAACGTCGTGTTTAACGCTTTACAACAAGCTTTATTTGCTTTAGCTTTTAGTGACGATGAAGAAGAAAAAGAAAAACAAAAGAAAGATAAGACTGGTAGAATAGTAAACGGTATGGTTGATTCTTTAATAAAAGGAGCAGGTATACAAGGACAAGCTATTATTGCGCTTAAAAATGCTATAGTAAAAATAGCTGAAGAAGCTGATAAAAATTCACCAGAGTTTCAAAAAGCTGTAGATGACTTGCTTGGCTTTTCACCGCCGCTTAGTGCTAAGATAAGAAAGATAAAAGGTGGTTTAAAAGCTTTTTCATGGAGTAGAAAAGAAATGAAAGAAAAAGGCTTTGACTTAAACAATCCAGCCTATTTAGCTAGTGCGCAAGTAATATCAGGGTTGACAAACATACCTGTAGATAGAGCTGTTAAAAAGCTAAACAACATTAGAGCTATATTTAGTGATAGTTCTGCTAAGTGGCAAAAAATAGCTATGGCATTAGGTTGGTCAACTTGGGATGTAGGTTTACCTTTCTATGGTGTTGAAGACAAAGAAGTACAAACTCCGCAAACAATACTTAGAGATAAAGTATCAAAAATGAAAAAAGAAACAAGTGGACCGCAACAAAAACAAATGCTTTTAGATTTAGGTTTAACTAAAAAAGAAATAAAAGCTTTAAGATACGAAGAAAATAGAGTAAAAAAAATAATTGAATTACAAAACAAAAACAAAAAATAATGGCATACGAAGATTCAGCTTTAAGAAAAGTAAAATGTAACTCACCGTACAAAATGAAGTATGGAGAAACCGCGCTTCATTTTAAAGGCGCTAATTCTTTAAATTCTAAATGTTGGCCTGGTTACAAAAAAGTAGGAGTAAAAGATTCTCCAAGTGGAACAGGTGAAACAGTTAATGATTGCGAAAAAATATAAACTATGGGAAAATTACTAGTAAAATTAGGATTAAAAATACAAGCATGGTGGTGTTTGTTTGAGTGTTGGTGGAATAGCGTGGTAGCTAAACTTATGTTTAACGTTGAGACATGTCCTCACAAATTATGTAAATGTAAGAAATAATGACTGAACAAATAAAATTATACGTAATCAACGCTTCTACGTTAGGGGTTACAACTTTTACTACTTTAGAAATGGGTATGAAAATATTGCTTTTAGCAGTAACTATAGGATATACCATTACTAAATGGATAAATATAAATAAAAAAGATGAGGACGATAAATAAAATTATCGTTCATTGTTCAGCTACACAAGAAGGTAGAGACTTAGATGCTGCAGAAATAAATCGGTGGCATTTAAAAAGAGGATGGAATGGTATAGGTTACCATTATGTAGTTTTGCTAGACGGTACTATAGAATATGGCCGTAGTATATATAAACAAGGAGCTCATGTTAAAGGCGGAAATGAAGGTTCTATAGGAATTTGTTATATTGGAGGCGTTGAATCAGAACGTGGTTCTAATGGCAAATGGATTGCTAAAGATACTAGAACACCTGAACAAAAAGAAAGTTTGTTATTATTACTTAAAACATTAAAAAAGATGCATAAAAGCGCTACAATACATGGCCACAATGAGTTCGCGGCTAAAAGTTGCCCGTGCTTTGATGCTAATAAAGAATATTGCAACATATGAAATCACCATTAAACATAGAGGAAAAAGCTTACGAAAAGCAGAATAGAAAAATGCGTAAAGATTATACTAAAGAAACTGGTAAAACTTTAGGTTCAAGACAGACTTCTGGAACTGGCAAAAGAAGAGTTTCGTTTGCTTGTAGATTTGCAGGCATGGCTGGAGCAATGAAAGACGCGAAAGGAGAACCAACTAAAAAAGCAATGGCACTAAAAAAATGGGGTTTTGGTAGTGTTGAAGCTGCTAGAAATTTTTGTCAAAAAAATAAAGAAAAAAAATCTTAAAAAGGAACAAGATAAATAGGCGTACCATACCTAATAGTTCCTGTAACCAGAAAGGGCCCTCATTAAGAGAGCCCTTTTTTGATTTTAACCATCACACGCTAAACAATCTTCATTCATTGCTTGCTGTGCAATATCGCCCCGTAAGACGCTTTCTGTTCTTGTATAGTATACAGTCTTAACTCCTTTCTTCCAAGCCTCGAAATGCACTTTATTAAGCCATTTGGGAGTTGCTACGCTTGGGAAAGCTAAGTTTAAACTAACAGACTGATC
>Ga0181379_1000253_pt1 | contig 27233 bp, 28 predicted proteins | sample 2SPOviralmetaG_FD_130115 | JGI IMG/M metagenome (GOLD analysis project Ga0181379, IMG submission 130115) | Marine viral communities from the oligotrophic San Pedro Time Series (SPOT) site, San Pedro Channel, CA, USA - 2 SPOT_SRF_2009-07-10 | ecosystem: Environmental > Aquatic > Marine > Strait... | reverse complement strand
TGATGCGTATACATCCACCTCAGTAACCTTAAGAGTAGAGAGGACAGACACGGGTTCTCAACAAGATGAAGCTTATATTTCTATGGTTGTTTTGGGATAACCTAAACTATAAATAACTAAAACTTATTCAAATCGAACATGTCTGGAATTAGAATTAGCCAGCTGCCTAGTTTGACGACCGTCACTGATGACGATACCCTCATCATTAATGACGCAAACTCAACTACTGCTAAAATCACGTATGCCAGTTTTAAGGCAGGTCTGACCACCGATATCGTCGGTGTCTCATCCGTCAATGGACAAACCGGCGATGTAGTCATCTCCGCCGCTTCACTCAATACTTACACCACCACTGAAGTTGATGTCGCACTTGCATCTAAAGCGACTTATTCTTTAGTTGGTGTCGCCGATGGTGCTCAAGATCTTGGTGTTTTCATCAACGGCATTATCCCCGCTAACTCAACTGTTTTCGGTGCTCTTCAAGTACTTGAAACCACACTGAACGGTCAACTGAACCAGGGTGGTCTTCTTTCTACTGATAACACCTGGACTGGACTTAACACCTTCGATGGTAAGGTTATTAGTGGGGCTGTCAATAACATTATTCGTTTCTACTTCGATAGTCAAGTTGACTTCCCTTCGGCTACTGACTTCCACGGTGCTATCGCTCATAGCCACGCTGACGGAGCAATGTACTTTGCTCACGGTGGTGTTTGGGTCAAGATGGCCAACGCTTCGGACGTCGCTGGTGGAACTGATCTGTCAGACACCTACACCTTGCTTGGTGTAACCGAAGGTGTGTTGGACCTGGGTACCTTTACTAACAACCCTACTTACCCCTCTTCCCTGGCTCAGATTTCTGATAACGCTTCCGTTAAGGTTGCTCTTCAGGACTTGAGTAACGCTGTTGTTACCAACAACCAACTCACCGTTGGTCACATTTCTGACACCTACAACGTTGTAGGCGTTCCCCTGGGTCAACTTCACTTGGGTACTTTCTCAGGTACCACCATCACTGATGATAGTGTCGTCAAGGTTGCCCTCCAAGAATTGGAGACCGCTGTTGAAGCAGTTACTACCGGTGGTTTCTCCGGTTCTTATAACGACCTAACTGATAAGCCAACTCTGGGTTCGTCTGCCGCTACTGACTCCACTGACTATGCTACTGCTGCTCAGGGTGCTCTGGCTGACTCGGCACTTCAAGATGCAAGTGTTTTCGCCACCTCGTCACAGGGTGCTTTGGCTGACACAGCACTTCAAGATGCAAGTGTTTTCGCCACCTCGTCACAGGGTGCTTTGGCTGACTCGGCACTTCAAGCTGCTGACATCGGCGTAAGTGTTCAGGCTTATGACACCAACACTGTCGTTGACGCTTCTTATTCCACCGTTCAGTCTGGTGCCGCTTCTGGTGCTACTGCTGTTCAGGCAGCTGCTGACGCCATCACAGTTACCACACTCCCCGTGGATGGAACAGCCACTGTCGACACACTGGCAGCTGCCATCAACACACTGACCGCTGAACTGGCTGCTATTCTTAACGCCTGATAAATAACTACTCGGGATGGATCGAGGGACCTCTTATGGGGTCCCTTTTTTATTATCTAAATAGGGTTGTAATAAAAGGTAAGAAGTATGACACTTAGAATTAGTGACTTACCAAGAGTAGTTAAAGTCAATACGGATGATTATCTTCTTATCAACTCCGATAATAAGGTAACTTCTTCCATCAGTGCCTATAACTTATCACAGTATGTGGGTCAAATGATTTTTGACCTTGACCTCATCCCTGACTTTAATCTTGATGGGGGTAACGTTGTTCCTCCTTCTGGTGGAATTGATGGTGGTATGCCTGGAGACGGACCTGCTCCTGGCGTAACTGTAATTGATGGCGGTACTCCCACCACTGCTGGATTCGGACTTGATATCAATGGTGGTCCTGTTATCTAAATAACTTTAAAGTAATTAAAGCAAAATGGCAATCATTCAAATCAAAAGAGGCACTGCTGCCGAGTGGAACGCCGCTAACCCTATTCTTGCTCTTGCCGAACTGGGTTTAGAGACAGACACTAACAAGATGAAGGCAGGTGATGGAGTCACTGCCTGGTCTGCTCTTACCTATTTGGCTGGAGAAGCTGACGGTGGTGGTGGAGCCGTTGAATCGGTCAACGGTAGAATCGGTCAAGTTGTACTTGACAAAACCGACGTCGGTCTCGGTGTGGTTGATAACACCAGTGACCTTGGTAAGCCTATCTCCACGGCAACTCAAACTGCTCTGGACGCCAAGGCAACTGCTGCTGATGTTACCGCCCTTGATGGTAGAGTAACCACAAATGAAACTAATATTGCCACCAATGCTTCTGATATCTCCACCCTACAAACTGCTTCGGGTGGTAACACAGGAGACATTACTGCTCTTGAAGGTAGAGTAACCACTAACGAAGGAAATATTTCCACTAATGTTTCTGACATTAGTGCTCTTCAAACTACTTCGAGTGGTAACACAGGAGACATTACTGCTCTGGACGGCAGAGTAACGGCTAACGAAGGAAATATTTCTACCAACACCGGTAACATTGCTACCAACACAGCTGATATTGCTACCAACACTGGTAACATTGCCACCAACACAACTGATATTGCTACCAACACTGGTAACATCGGTGCTAAAATTAGTGAGTTGTCTGAAGATGACACACCTCAGTTGGGGGGTGACCTTGACTTACTGAGCTTCACACTGACGAGTTCCACAGCTGAAGTCACAACTGATAAAGACATTCAGCCCGTAAATAATGGCACACAGGATCTGGGTGCTGATATCAATAGATGGAAAGATATTTATGTCAAAGATGGTGTAGACTTCACTGATAAGAGAAATGGCGCCGATGCTATTTTGAGTATCAGAGATGGTCAGATTATTCTTACCAATAGTACTGATGAAGTAACAACTGCTATTGACCTTGGTGGTACAACTCCTGATCCTGGTCACTTTCGTAATGTTGAATTGGATGGCACCGGTAGATATACCGTTGGTCCTTCCACACTCCTTAACACCAACGGTCTTATAACCAGAGAGTTCATCAACACACCTGGTCAGTTCTTTGTCATCAATGATATTGATGGTGGTTCATTCACTGGTGGTAACAGACAATGCTTTGGTCTCGTAAGAGAGACGATGGTTGATGGTAGTGACTTCAGTGGTGTCGCTGGTACTTCCGGTACACTTATGGGTGGTGGTAACTCAGGTGGTTGGTCATTGGGTGGTGCCTGGTATTATACCGGTGGTTACCCTTACATCTGGACAACTTATTCTGTAATCTCACAGACGCCAACTGGTGCTGGTGAGGGTTATCTTGGCACCTTTAGTAGTCAAACTAACCAGAAGAAGTGGTGGGAAGCATGTACCCTTGTGGGTGTAGGTAAGAAGCTTCGTGTTGGTATCGCCGATGGTACAAATAGTGATGTAACTGGACTTAACCTGAGTAACAGACTGGTTCAACAGTTGTGGGTTCCTCAAGAAGTCATTGATGATGCTGCAGCACTGGCACTCCTTCCTGCCGCTGTTGCCACTTACGGAGAAGGTTGGTACACCGCTTGGGGAACCACTGGTGACTATGAGAATATGGGTCAGTTCCCCGATAGTGGCCTTGGTTATGGCGCAAGTAGACAGGCTGGAGTTGATAAGGGTTACAGATTTAGATGGTCTACCTTCGGTAACACCACACTGAATCAACTTCCTTATCTTCAAGGTGTTCCTTCAGTTAACGACCAGATTGCTGCTGCAACTGGACTCTCATACTACCTGGTATACGAGCCAACTGCCGCCGATAAAGCCGCTGCTAATGTAATACTGGCAACCGGTACCACTGCTGCCGAGAACCCCTTCTATGTCAGTAAGGAAGTTGCACTTCTTCAGTTTCAACAACCTTATACTACCTTCGAAACTGCGGCAGCCAACATCTTTGAAATCAATCACACCGACGTCGGTGCTGTTCAATCCTCACCGCTCTTTATTACTTACCCATTGACATCAGCACAAGAGATTCTTGAGGCTGGTTTGTCTGTTCAGGGTATTGAATCTATCAGAGCCATGGTTTCTGAGATCGTTCTTCAAGCTGTTATTGGTTACTATATGGTTCGTCAGTTGGACTCCACTGATAGAGCTACGGTGAGGTCACAATTTGCTACTATTATGAATGCTGCTAACACCGGACAACTCCAAGAAGTTTATGACCTGGTGTCTCAGATCACAGCTGACCCACTTTATCCACAGGAACTCCTTGATGCCCTTCTTGAAAGAACTAGTTTCTACTTGAAGAACTATCCCGTCTTCTGATAAATAAAAACGATAGCATAAAAGATTTAACATGACCAATTCCGGTATCCGTATCAGTCAATTACAAGAACTTTTTCTCCTCAGTGATGATGATGTTTTTGTAATCAATGACAACAGAACAAGCACCATGAAAATTAGTTACAAAAACTTTTTGGCTTCTATTCAAAAAGAAGACTTGGTGTTTGATGGTGAAGTTATTTTCAATGGGGCGACTACTGTCAACGCTATTGATGGTGGGAACGCTCTGGGTAACTGATAAATAATAAAAAAGGGTAAGGGATATGAGCATTGCCTCCCCACAGAGTAGAGAAGAGTTCAAGCAACATATTCTGATGAAACTGGGTGCGCCGGTTCTTCAGATTAATGTTGCTGACGAACAACTTGATATTGCCATTAATGATGCCTTTCAATACTATAATGAAAGGTCTCATTTTTATGGCACGGAAAGAATGTATCTTACTTTTCTAGTCACGAAAGAGTTTAGAGCTTTCTGGAAAGGATATAAAACTAAAGATGCTACTATTGAAGCCGATAAAAGTCTCTTAGGAGATTCGAGTGATAACTTGTTTAGTGATGCTTCTGATGAAGACGGTGGATCACAAGATATTCTTACAGATGATGGTTCGGCTAATATCCCTATGACTGCCAGATATCAGAATAACTTTCTGGTAATGCCTGATGATGTGGTGGGTGTCACTGACATCATGAGAAGTAGTTTTGGATCTGGTATGATTGGTGGAACCCTACCAATTGGTCCTGGTAACATTCTTGCAGGTAACCTTCTAGGTGATAGTTGTGATAACACATTCACAATGACTACCTATTGGGTTATGAGAGGTTACTTGGCAATGATGGACTTTATGTTCAACCCTCCTATCAAATATAACTTTAACCAGAGAACTCACAGACTTCACATTGATAGTGATTTGGGTTTTGCTGGTGTTGGAACTTACTTGTGTGTTGAGTGTATGGTCAAACCTTCACCTGACATCTTCCCTGACTTGTGGAATGATATGTGGTTGAAGGAGTTTGCCACAGCTTTGGTCAAGTCACAATGGGGTAGAAACCTCATTAAGTATAACCAAGTCTCACTACCTGGTGGCATCACACTGAACGGTGACCGTATCTTGTCTGATGCCCAGAAAGAACTAGAGACTATCAAACAGAGGTTTGCCATGGACTGGAGTGACCCCCCTTTGGATATGGTAGGATAGGTGATATAATGACTATAATGAAACACAAGCATCACAAAATACCAAGACACGCTGGGGGAACAGATGACCCCAGTAATATTGTAGAAGTATCTGTATCGGAACACGCCGAACTTCATTTTTCTTTGTATCTGGAATATGGCAGGTGGCAGGACTGGCTGGCTTCACAAAGTTTGGCTGGTCGTATGAAGAAAGAACAGGTTGTAAGAGCTGCCGTAGCCCTACAGAATAAGAATAGGGTATGGACTGAAGAAGGTAGAGCCAAACTGGCAGCTGCCAACAGGGTCCGAGCTGTTACGATATATTGCCCGGAGCTTGACAAAACCTGGGATGGCGGTTATTGTGAGGCCGCCCGGGAGTTGGGTTTTGGCGCTGAACTTATAAGAAGGGTATTGAGAGGACAAAGGAACACCACCCACGGACTGACTTTTCAGGAGGTAAAATAATATGCCATATACTTCTTCCTTCTTTAACAGTACACATCCCGGTCAGACATCGGAACAAAGTCTGATTGATGACTTGGTGATTGAACAAATTGGTATCTATGGACTTGATGTTCTCTACATGCCAAGGAGACACCTGAACCTGGATAAACTCTTACACGAAAGTACAAAGAATGCTTTTGAGATGGCACTTCCAATGCCAATGTACTTGAAGTCTTTTAGTGGATACGATAACTCAATGGAACTACTCACCAAGTTTGGTGTAAGGAGTTCTGATGAAATCACATTGGTGATGTCAAGAAGTCAATTCACTTCTTATTATGGTCCCTACCTCAAGTCATACTATAATGAATTGAATGGAGATGAGCCTACAGATAAACTGAACCCTTTAGACGGTGAGATTGCTACAAGACCAAAAGAAGGGGACTTGATTTACTTCCCGTTTGATGACGGTATCTTTGAAATTAAATATGTGATGTTTGATTCTCCCTTCTTCCAGTTGGGAAGAGGTTATGTGTTTGAATTACAGTGTGAGAAGTTTGAGTACTCTGGTGAGACATTTGATACTGGTTATGATGGCATTGACGAACAACAGGTCAGACCAGATTATTACAGGTTGGAGTTCAGTATCAAGGGTGATGGTCTTGGGACCTTTGAGGCATTGGAGGAAGTTGAGATCTATGACATCACTAGTGAACAGAACTTGGCTAATGAACTGAAAGATCCCCTCGCCACAGAAGAAAGAATTGATATTGTGGTTGATGACATCTTCCAACTTTATAATGACTCTGGTTTTATCAGTAGATTCGATAAAGTTACTGGTCGTGTCTTAGATTGGAATAAACCAGATGGCAAACTCATCGTAAATGATTTGTCTAACCTCGATCCAGACAGTGAAGACGAGAATAAAGATGTGACTAAGAATAAGTTTGACGTGGTTCTTGTCGTCGGTCTTGTGAGTGGAGCCCAGTATGTAACAGTCAAGTCAGACCAGATGGAAGCACCTTTCTCAGATAACGATGTTATTCAGAAAGAGTTCGACGCCATCAAGATTGTGGATGTGGCTGACGATTCGCCATTCGGTTTCGTCTAAATAATGGTACATCAATAATACATTATGCTCGGCAGATATTACTATCATCAGATATTTCGTAAGTCTATTCTTTCTTTTGGTACCCTTTTCAATAACATTCTTGTTAAGAGAAAAGATCCAAACAGGAAAGAAAAGAATGCCTTAGAAAGTTATAAGGTTCCCGTACAATACGGACCTTATCAGAAGTACTTGGCAATGATTGCCTCTGAGCCCGTCCCAGAGAGGCAACCCTATCAGATCAGTCTGCCTCGTATCTCTTTTGAGATCAAAGGACTGAACTACGACGGGTCAAGAAAGCTAGTTCCTACTCAGTTTGCTAAAACTCTTCCACCAACTGGAAAGGATGCTGAGGGAAAACCAGTACAGTACCAACAATATCTTCCAGTTCCTTACAACTTGGAAATTGAGATGGCGATTATCGCCAAGAACCAGGATGATGGACTACAGATTATTGAACAAATTCTTCCCAACTTTCATCCTTCTCTGAATGTTTCTATTGAAGTTATTGATGAAACACACGAAGAAAGAGACATTGCTATTGTGTTGAACGGTGTAGGTTACACCGATGACTACGAGGGTGACTACTCACAAAGAAGAACTCTTATCTGGACTTTGAACTTTACCGTCAAGACCTACTTGTTTGGTCCTGTGGATGCTCAGAGAGACATCAGGAAGATCACCTTGGATTACAGATCGGACACGGTTCGTCGTCCCGCTGAGGTTCGTTATGCGGCCGAGGTGGAGTCTACGGATACTCCACCTGTACCCAGAGATGAGATCGACCCATCCAAAGACAACTATAAAGTTGTTGAGAAGTTTGACGATCTATTCTCCGACGATCAAGATTATTTTGGACTCGACTCATGAGCACCTTCGATTCTTTAGATGAGACATTCGACATCATTCCTTCTCCTGTTGAGAAACAACTGAAGAAACAGAAACCTCTTGTTTTGTCTGATAAGTCTGAAGATAGAGATAAGGATTACCAACATGTTAGGGCTTCTCTTTACAACTTAGTTGATAAGATGCAAGAAGCTCTTGATGGGGCACTGGAAGTAGCACAACAGAGTGACCATCCTAGAGCATATGAAGTGGCACTCAATGGTGCAAAGAATGCTGCTGAGGTGGTAGAGAAGATTACTGACCTTCATAAGAAAGTAAAAGACTTTGAGATTGAGGAAGTCAAAGTCCAACAAACCAACACGACTAACAATAATGTTTTCTTCTCTGGAAGTACGGCTGACATGCTGAAAGCCCTGAAGGAACAAGACCCTAAAGATAAATAACAATAAAGGTTAGTTACATGAAGTCTTACAAAGAGTTTTATCAATTAGACGAAAGAGCTGGTGGGCCCGCTTCACCTGTTGGAAAGTCAAGGCTGTTGAAACAAAAAGAACAGAATCTAAAAAACTTAGAGAAGAAGGCACAGTCACAGAATAAACCCGGTGCTTTAGTCAAAGTGCCTGGTAAAGAGAAGGTGGAGAAAGAGGCTGTAGGTACGGTCAATTCAGGAAACTCACGGGTAAAACCACAACCAGGTAACCCAAGATCTACTCCATCACCAACCCCTGGTGTAAGTGGTACGACAACTACAACCACAGCTAGATTGGGTCAAGGAGGTAGTCTGGCCACTGACGCACAAGCAAAGAAGTGGGAAAAGAAACGTCAAAAGAAGGTTGAAAAACAAGCAAAGAAAGAAAACAAAGACAAGAATAAAGCTGCTCAGGAGAAGTTCGATAAGAGTAGAAGAGGTTTTGGTGCTGGCATCAAGAAAGCTCTTGGTGGTGATATAATTGGTTCTAGGAAAACAGGTGATAAAACATATGATAAGTTTACACAAAAGGACAAAGAAGAAAAGAGAAGAGATTTCGCTCAGAAGAAAGTAACACAAGCCGGTAACGTAACGAAGTCGGGTGTAAATAAGGCGGGTGACCTTTGGAATAAGGCCAGAGCCAACAATACTGTTGGAGTTTCTTACGGAACACCAATTGCCTAAACTAAATAAAACATAAGAAACTATCATACTAATGAACAAGCCTAACCAGAGCAAAGTGATTGCAGATAGTATAAATTCTATCTTCAATGAGAGTACAGATTACATCCATGAGTCCAAACTGGACTTGGGTATCAGTAATATGCGTTCTCGTATTCGTGATGTAAAAGTTCAAACGGAAGAGAAGTCGTGTAGTGAAGAGAAACCCAAAGCCAAGAAGAGGTATAAGGGTTCTGAGTTGGCTGAGGTTGCTATCGAAGTTTATCGTAGTAATGTCAACCCCAAGGAAGAAAAGTCTACCAAAGATAAACTGGTAAAGGTTCCTGACACTATTGCTTCTAGAGCCAACATGAGAGCTATGGCAAGTGCCTTGGCTGGTATGAGAAATAACGGTGGTAGTGATGGGAGACTGTCACCTCTTGCTGGTCCTAACGGTGGAAACACAGGAACTCCTGGGTGTGGTAACTATGTTGCTCTGACTACTTCTATGTCTATGGAAGAGTATGAAGAGTACATCCAAAATAAGTTTGTCACTGAAGAAGAAACCGAAGAGGCAATCGAAAACGAACAAGAACTTTTGGTTGAAGACCCTGTGGGTGAGTTGGAAGAACAACTACTCAAGATGGAAGACATCTCTTGGCAGTCTATTGACAAGGTGATGCGTAAGATTGCTGCGGATCATGACATCACTCCGAAGCAACTCCATAAGGATTTCAAAGCCGAACATAAGATGATCCCCGATGAGTGGGCAAAGAAACAACAGGTTGACGAAGAGGTGGGTTGGTTCCCACTGGAAGAAGCAGTGAGAATGAATAAGATCGGTCAGGTTTATGAAGTGTCATTCCTTTTCCGTGGTGGGACACAGAGACTGAAGTTCTTCTGGCCAGAGGTTGGTGTTCCAACCAGAGACCAAATGGAAGATGCCTGTAAGAAGTTCTGGCCTGGTGCTCGTCTCCTGGCTTTCTATCCCTCAATGGGTGCCGGTGACAACCAAGAAAACTTCATGGTCTTGGTTCCTGCGATGACTGAGAACTTTCACATCGTTGATGGTAAAGCCTGGGTTGAGATGACTGAGGAAGAGTCAATTGCTTATCAGATGATTTGTGAGGAAGAGGGTGAGCCCGTTTCTCCTCCGATGATTCAAGACGACGGCACTACCCTGCTTCTTATTGAAGACCACGACACGGGAGAACTTCAAGAAGTTATCATCGAGGCTAACAAGTCTGGTGATGCTTCACTTCACGACTGGTTCAATAAGTCCAAGTCTTCTGACGGTAAGAAGGGTTGGGTTCAGATGGGTGGTCCTTATGCTGGTAAGCCTTGTGCCAAACAGGAAGGTCAGAAGTCCAAGCCCAAGTGTGGTTCTTCTAAGATGAAGAGAAACCTTAACGATAAGGAAGAGGATAAGGCATTCAACAGAAAGAACAGAGAAGATGGTAACGCTAATAGAAGTGGTAAGGCTAAGAACGTTGCCACCGAAGAAGTTATCCTTGAGAAAGAAGGTAAGAAAGATGCCTGTTATAATAAGGTGAAGTCCCGTTATAAGGTGTGGCCTTCTGCTTATGCTTCCGGTGCTCTTGTGAAGTGTCGTAAGAAAGGTGCCGGCAGCTGGGGTAACTCCTCTAAGAAAGAAGAGTTTGAACCAATGGACGAAGCCTGTTGGAAGGGTTACACTAAGAAGGGCATGAAGACCATGTTTGGTAAGAAGTATCCTAACTGTGTAAAGGAAGAAGAGACTGAAATTCAAGAAGACATGACAGGAATGTCTCAGAAGTCTGGTGACAAAAGGTCAACAGATTCAGGGGCTGGGATGACATCCAAGGGTGTTGCTAAGTATAATAGGAGAACAGGTGGAAACCTGAAGACTGCCGTGACTACACCACCTTCTAAACTGAAGCCTGGTAGTAAAGCAGCTGGTCGTCGTAAATCGTTCTGCGCAAGGAGTAGAAGTTGGGATGGAGAAAGAGGAAAAGCCGCCAGAAGAAGGTGGAATTGCTAATACAGATACTAAAATGTATCTGTTGAAATATTGCTTTGGTCGTCCTGCCCTTCTACTCACTGAAAGGCAGACCAGAGTTTATTGTCAAATGATGGAAGCATTGAATAAGTATCCATTTGACCTAAAACCATTCTGAGAGTTCCCTGAGAATAAATAGACTTGGTCACTTCCTCCAGTGCTATGTCTGAAGAAAAAATTGCACGCATGTCGGACGACACCCAGGTAGCAATGCCAGTCCGTAACATTATTTCAATTGTTGCAGGTGTGGCTGTTGCTACCTGGGCTTATGGTGGTGTTATAGAACGCATCAATAATCTTGAAACAAATTCAACACTAAACCAACAGGACATCGAACTCAATAACGAGTTTAGAGTTCTTTGGCCACGAGGTGAGATGGGGAACCTACCTGCTGATGCTAGGCAGGACATGGAACTCGAAACTCTTACACGATACATGGATTCTATTATGGAAGAGGTGGAAGAGAATGATGATTGGATTGATGAGTTTGGACCACCAGCCGGAGTATTAGCGACTGTGGAAAGAGTTCGTGAGTTGGAAGTACAGATTACCTTACTAGAAGATCAGGTTGGGAGACTGGAAACAAAAATCTCCGACTTTATCGAACAGGAAAGACAAGAGGATTACGATCAACGTCGTTCAACGATGAACGTAGAGTAAATAAATAGTAGAAATGAGTATAGTATGGACAATGACTATAAGGGAAATCCGTTACTAAAACAACGTGGTGTCCAAATTGATTATACAAAAGAACAAGTAAAAGAAGTCATCAAGTGTTCTCAAGATCCAGAATATTTTCTTGAAAACTATATCAAAGTTATCTCTCTTGACGACGGTGTTGTTCCTTTCATTCCATACCCCTTTCAACGGAACCTAATTGATAGTTTCCACAACAACAGATTCTCTATCTGTAAATTACCTCGTCAGTCCGGTAAGTCGGTGACTGTGACGGCGTATCTTATTCATCAGGCAATTTTTCGTGACAACATCAACGTCGCCATCCTGGCTAACAAACGTGAGACTAGTTTTGAGCTTATGGCAAAGCTCCAAACCTCCTATGAGAACCTACCTAAGTGGCTCCAACAAGGGGTACTCGCTTGGAACAAGGGATCTATTGAACTTGAGAACGGGTCTCGAATTACTGCAAGTTCCACTTCTAGTTCGGCTGTTCGTGGTTTCTCATATAACATCGTTATGTTGGACGAATTCGCCTTCGTTCCAACGAATGTTGCTGACGACTTCTTTAGCTCCGTTTATCCTACTATCTCCTCGGGTAAAAGTACCAAAGTAATCATCGTTTCTACTCCCAACGGGATGAACCACTTCTACAAGTTGTGGAATGATGCCGAGAAGGGAAGGAATAGTTACAGGGCAACAGAGGCACACTGGTCAGAAGTTCCAGGTAGAGATGATGCCTGGAAACAAGAGACTATCGCTAACACATCAGAACAACAGTTCCAACAAGAGTTTGAGTGTGACTTCATTGGGTCAGCTGGTACTCTTATTAGTGGTCCCAAACTCAAGTCGTTGTCATACACAGACCCACTTACATCTTCTGGGGGTTTGGATATCTATGAGGAACCAATTCAAGGCCACGAGTATCTGATGACAGTGGATGTCTCTCGTGGTATGAAGTTGGATTATTCTGCCTTTTTATTGGTTGACATTACTTCTTATCCACATAAGTTAGTGGCCAAGTATAGAAATAACACCATCAAACCAATGTTGTTTCCTGATGTTATTGTTCATGTGGCAAAACGATATAATAAAGCCTGGATTCTATGTGAGGTCAATGACATTGGTGATCAGGTGGCTTCTATTATCTTCTATGATATGGAGTATGAAAATTTATTGATGACTTCTATGAGAGGTCGTGCTGGTCAAGTCCTAGGACATGGGTTCTCTGGGGGTAAGACTCAACTTGGTCTTAAGATGGCGAAAGCGCCTAAGAAACTTGGTTGTAGTAATATGAAACAAATGGTGGAGTCGGATAAAATTATTTTCAACGACTTCCAAATCATTAACGAGCTTACCACTTTTGTGGAGAAGAGGGATTCTTTTTCTGCTGAAGAGGGATGCCATGATGACCTGGTTATGTGTATGGTTATTTACGCCTGGGCTGTAGCACAGGACTACTTCAAAGAGATGACTGACCAGAATGTTAGAGAAGAACTTTATGAAAAAGATAAGACTCAACTTGAAGAAGATATGAGTCCTTTCGGTTTCATTGTTGGATCTGGTGATGAAGATACCTTTGTGGACGGTGGAGAAGTTTGGAGGAATGAATGGGAGAGTGAGAGGTATGATAGGTATAGAGATAAGATGGATGAGTACGGAGCAACCCAACCAACTTGGGAATGGACCCGTACCCCTAATACAGACTGGTGGTGACATAAGATCGGGGTGGTTCTACTACGAGCATTTTGAATGGAGTAGGGCAATGAAAACACTGGGTTTTCTAAATAAAAGTGAATATTTATATTCGGGAGCTAAAGATGGTTATTAAGACCGCTTCCCCAGGTGTGCTCGTCAATGAGGTCGATCTTACCAGGGGAACAACTGACGCAATTACTACTAACGTAGGAGCTTTCGCTGGACCTTTCGCCAAGGGTCCTGTCGATGAGTTCATTTTGCTGAACACAGAAAGTGATCTGGAACTTACCTTCGGTAAGCCTACAGATGAAAACTTTGAATATTGGTGGACTGTAAGCAACTTCCTCAACTATGGTGGAGTTTGTTACGTTGTCCGTTGTGATGATAGTGTTGGTGATGAGGGTACAGAAGCGGGTGACAACCCAAATCCTCAGAAGATGCGTAACGCTTCTTCTAACCCAACGATTAAAATTGGCGAGACGGATGCAACTGGTCCGTACATTAAGAACGAAGATCATTTCACAGAAGACTTCCTTGGTCAGAACGAACAGGATCGTTTCACTGCCAGAACTCCTGGTGTGTGGGGCAACTCCCTTGCCGTTACCGTTATTGATGCGGGTGCTGACTTCCAGATGAATCTGGATAAAACAGGAATTGTTAGAGCCATCGATGGTTCTGATATTCAAGATGGAACTCTTTACAACTACACTATCGATGGTGGAACAAACATCGGTACGTACATCAAGATTAAGGCCACCAACCCAGCCGCTATTGTAGCTGGAACGTTCGTTAGCGATAACGCTGGTGCAACCGGTATCGTAATGAATTACGAGAACGGCGTCTACCAAATCATGGTGACTGGTGGTGTGTTTAGTGTTGGTGGATTCCTTCTGAGTAACACCGGACAACAGTCTGGTGAAGTTACTGAGGTCTACACACAGGGTAACCACTGTTACTACAAAGTAGGTTCCGGTGGAACGAGTCTGTTCACTAACGCCGACGCCAATAGCGACGGTGTTGATGATGGTCTCAACCTCTTCTCTGAGAATGACATCGACATCCTGGCTGAGTTTACCGCTGACGGTAGCGAAGCAAACCCAATGATTGTATCTTCTATCTGGAAGGCACAAACTTACACCATGATCGAGGGTAACAACCTATTCGGTTGGCCAAAACAGCCTCGTAATGGTCAGAAAGTAAGACCTGATACTGTTGGTATCACTGAAGGTCCTACTACAGCAGGTGATACCTATGTCTGGGATTCCAGAGATGAAAACTGGTATAACACCTACACCCCTCAAGCTGGTAACCTGATCCACGATACGGCTAACGTCTTCCGGATTGGTGTTATTGGTGATTGGTTCACTAACCAGATCGCTTTCCAGGGTATTCCTTGGTATCGTTTCACTTCCCGTCCTGGCACGACCGCTGATGCTTATGCATACGGTTCCAAGAACGATGAGATGCACGCTATCGTGTTTGACTCAACTGGTGAACTGACTGGTTCTAAAGGTAACGTGCTTGAAGAGTTCTTCAACGTTTCCAAAATGTCTAATTCCAGTCGCCCCGAGGGTGAAAGGAACTACTACAGAGACGTTATCAACTCTAACTCTAGATACATCTACGCCAACGCTCCTATTTCAGGACAAGAAGGCGAACTGAATGAGGGTCTGTCCGACGTTGGAACCTCCGTTAAGAACGGCGTTCAGTGTGCCTATGTCTTCTGTGGTATCAGATCACTTGATGGTGGTGTCGACAACCTTGTCGCTTCACTCGCCGAACTGCAAGCCGGTTACTCCAAGTATGCTGAAGAGAACACCTTCGAGATTGACTACATTCTCCAAGGACCTGCCGCTGCTATTGACGGATCTTCTTCCTTCAGAAACTTTGAGGCTTCTGTTGCTAAGGCCAACTTCCTTATCAGCATTGTGGAACAGAGAAGAGACTGTATGTGTTTCCTCTCCCCACCACGTTACATTTGTGTGACCCAGAAGGGTGCTAACGAAATCACTCAGGACATTGCTACCTGGGCGGATGAATTGAGTTCGTCTTCCTATGCTTGTATTGACAGTGGTTACAAGTACACCTATGACAGGTTCCGTGAAACCTATGTCAACATTCCTTTGAATGGTGACGTCGCTGGAACTTTGGTCTACACCGCTTATCGTTCTGAACCCTGGTTCTCCCCCGCTGGTTTCCAGAGAGGTCAGATTCGTAACGTTGTAAAACTTCCTTACAACCCCAACAAAGGACAACGTGACCTTCTGTTCGCTAACAGAGTCAACCCTGTTGTTACCTTCCCTGGTGAAGGAACCGTTCTCTTCGGAGACAAAACAGCCTTGGGTTACAGCTCTGCCTTCGACAGAATCAATGTCCGTCGTTTGTTCTTAGTTGTCGAAAGAGAGATGGCTAAGTTGTCGAAGACAACTCTGTTTGAGTTCAACGATGACACAACCAGGGCCCTCTTCAAGAACAATGTCAATCCTTTCCTGAGAGATGTTCAGGCTAAGAGAGGCATGTATGATTTCTTGGTTGTTTGTGACGAATCAAACAACACGCCTGAAATCGTTGATCGTAATGAGTTTGTTGCCGACATCTACATCAAACCAGCAAGGTCGATTAACTACATCACCCTCAACTTCGTAGCCACCAAGACTGGGGTCGCGTTTGATGAGGCAGTGGGTCTCTTCAGAAGAAACTCATTCTAATCACGAGGTAACTACAAATGGCAAGACATCCAAAAAGTATTGAACAGTTTAAGTCTCGCCTGGCGTTCGGTGGGGTTCGCCCCACCATGTTCCAGGTGGAATTGACTTTCCCAACTGGTCTTTCACTGCCCAACCAAAACGATTTGGCAGAAGATTCAAAATTCCTCGTGAAAGCGGCTCAACTCCCTGCCTCTCAGGTGGGTGTGATTGATGTTCCTTTCAGAGGTCGTAAGCTCAAGGTCTCAGGTGACCGTTCTTACGCTGACTGGAGCACCACAATTACCAACGATCATTCGTTCGGTCTTCGTGTCGCTCTGGAGAAGTGGTCTGAACTTATTCAGAACCACAACTTTGCTCTTGGTGCTAACGAACTGAGTCAGTATTTCGGTACGGCTATCGTTCGTCAGCTTGATAGAGACGCTAACCAGATCAGAGCTTATAAGTTCCGTGGTATCTGGCCTACTACAGTTGGTGAAATCGGACTCGACTTCGATAGCACTGACCAGGTTGAGTTCTATGACTGTACCTGGGCGGTTCAATACTGGACTGCTATGGAAGAAGGTGATGGTATTGTTGCTAACAACGCTACCAATCCAACAACCACTGGTGGAGCCGTTATCACCTGATACGGTTTACAATATAACTTTTACAGGAGGGCTAAACACCCTCCTTTTTTTGTTTCTAAATAAGTCTATAAGGCATAGAAAGTAGTTACAGTGAATTCTTTTCAACAGGCACCTCAAGATAAGAGTAGATTATTTGGTTTCTCTTACCGACAGGACGATCTTGAAGAAGTAAAGAAACTATCTCCAGTACCACCTAACATGGATGACGGCGTAACCGTCGCCGCAGGTGGACTTACTGGTTATGGTGTAGACCTCGATGGGGGGATGCAAAAGGATCAAGACATGATCCGTAAGTATCGTTGCATGGCCATGCACCCAGAAGTGGATAGTGCTATCGAAGATATTGTCAATGAAGCTATTGTTTCGGATACAAACGATGTTCCTATCTCCATTGACTTATCTAACTTAGATATTTCTGAAAGAATCAAAACAATTATTCGTGAAGAGTTCGCTTACATTCTTCACCTCCTAGACTTCAACAATAAAGCTCACGAAATGTTTCGTAAGTGGTATGTTGATGGAAGACTTTATTATCATAAGGTCATTGACCTGAACGCTCCAGAACGTGGCATCACAGACATCAGAAACATTGATGCCATGAAGATCAAAATGATGAGAGAATATAAGAGAGACCTACCTCCCCCGAACCTGAAGAACGCTCAGCCAACTCATAGTTCTAAAGAGGCTTCAGTTTTCGGACAAAGATCCACACAGATGCCAGCTCGTGTCAATGAGTTTTTCGTATACAATAAGAAAGGTTTAAACTATCTGGGTCGTGGTTCTATGGGACAGGCTGGCCAGAACGGTACAGTCAAAATTGCCAGAGACGCTGTCACCTATGTGACCTCTGGTTTGGTTGATGGTAGTAACGGTCAGGTTCTTTCTTATCTCAATAAGGCACAGAAGTCTTTGAACCAACTACGTTGGATGGAAGATGCCATTGTTATCTACAGAATGGCAAGAGCTCCAGAACGTCGTTTGTTCTACATTGACGTCGGTAACCTTCCCAAAGCAAAGGCGGAAAGCTACCTTCGTGATGTGATGGCTCGTTATAGAACAAAGATCTCTTATGACCAGGCAACTGGTGAGATCCGTGACGAGAAGAAATACATGTCGATGTTGGAAGACTATTGGCTTCCACGTCGTGAGGGTGGTCGTGGTACAGAAGTTTCTACACTGCCTGGTGGTCAGAACCTAGGAGAACTGGAAGACCTTAAGTACTTCCAAGATAAACTTTATCGTTCTTTGAATGTGCCTCTGTCTAGACAAGACTCTGGATCTGGTTTCCAATTGGGTAAGTCAGATAACATCATGAGAGACGAGGTGAAGTTTGCTAAGTTTGTTGGAAGAATGAGAAAGAAGTTCTCTTATCTCTTTACGGACATTCTGAAAACACAACTGGTCTTGAAAGGTGTTGTGTCTCCTAAAGAGTTTGACTCTATGAGAGAACACATTCAGTTTGACTTCATCTATGACAACCACTTCTCTGAACTAAGAGAACAGGAAATGATGCAAAACCGACTTCAGGTTGCCGCTCAGGCCGAACCTTACATCGGTAAGTACTTCTCTGTCTATCAGATTCGTAACCGTCTTCTTGGTTACACCGATGGCGAGATCAAAGAGATCGATCAACAGATTTCTTACGAACGTAACGTCGGAATTATTCCTGACCCTAATGCTCAGATGTTGCAAAGAGGTCAGCAACAACAACCGGGACAGAGTCCAGAACTCTCAGGTGAGTTTCAAGGTGCCAATGGTGAACTTCCAGGAGTCCCTGGCGACATGGATCTTTCTGGTGATATTTCAGGTGGTATGGGTGGAGCTATGGGTGGTTCTCCGGGCGTTGCACCTATGTAACTACCATATTCCTAAATAACTCAACAATCAAACACACAATATTATGTCAAGAGTTGCAGAACTAATTGATTTGATTGCTCAAGGTAAGAATGCCGAAGCTTCTGATGTCTTTAACTCAGAACTTCTTTCTCGTTCTTATCAAGCAATTGCTGATTCTAAACCTCGTGTAGCTGCTGATTATTTCGCACCCGTCGTCGACATGACGGATTCGGAGTCAACACCAGTCAGTGAGTACCCAGAAACCGAAGAGGAACCCAACAATGAAACTGATTAGAGAAGAGATCGAAACCGTTGAGGTTTTGACCGAAGAAAGTAATGGAAAGAAAACTTTTCACATTCAAGGACCCTTTCTCCAAGGTGACATCAAAAACCGTAACGGTCGTATCTACGAAAGCCGTATCTTGGCTAAAGAGGTTAATCGTTACAATGAAGCCTACGTCAATAAGAACCGTGCTATGGGGGAGCTGGGTCACCCAGACGGACCAACGGTCAATCTTGACCGCGTTTCTCACAAAATCACCTCACTAAAACAAGAAGGGAGCAACTTCATTGGAAAGGCTAAGATCCTCGAAACTCCTATGGGACGTATCGCCGGAGCCCTACTCAATGATGGGGTTACACTGGGTGTCTCTTCACGCGGCATGGGATCTCTCGTTACTCGCAATGGTGTCAACTATGTGGGTGAAGACTTCATGTTGGCTACTGCTGCTGACATCGTTGCAGATCCCAGTGCTCCAGACGCTTTTGTTCAGGGCATTATGGAAGGAAAAGAGTGGGTCTGGGATAACGGACTCCTGAAAGAAAGAGACCTGGAAAGAGCTCGGACTACACTCCAAAACATTTCCTCCAACCAACTTGACGAGGCTATCCTCGACACATTCCATAACCTTTTGATGGGGTGATTTTCCGTAAAGAAAATAACCTTAGCAGAAGTGTTTTATAAATAACAAAGACTAAAGTAATTGAATTCCTAAAGTAAAATGGCTCAATCTCGCACAGCAGTTAATGCCAAGGCGAGCGCCGCAGAACCGATGCAAGAGTTGGTCCCTACGTCGCTAGTCCCAGGGCAATCGAAAAATGATCTGGGTGGACCAACCCAAGAGAATGAAAGGTCCACGGATAACTCCACCAAACTAGACCCTTTTAAAGGTGCTCCTGGTAGTGTGAGTTCCAGTCCCGAAGGTAAAATCGGTGGCGAAGTCCTCCCCGGTGGTGGCAAGCATGATGGTACCAAGGGCAGAAATAATGAAGGTCCTGATACCTCTATTGCCACTGGAAAAGATGGTCTGAAGTCTGCCCCTCAGGGCACTCAGTTTGCCAAGGCTTATGAGCACGCCGAAGTCGATTCGACTGCCGGTGACGCTCTTCAAGAGTTGGCATCGGACCACGATGCTTCGGATGATTTCAAAGCTCGTGCTAAGGTCATCTTTGAAAGTGCTCTGAACCAAAAGCTTGCTCTTGAAGTTCAGCGTCTTGAAGAAGAGTTTTCTCATCGTTTCGAGTCAGAAATTACTGACATCGCTGAGAAGGTAGAGGGATTCCTCAACTATACTTCTGGCCAGTGGCTGGAAGAAAACAAATTGGTTGTCGAAAACGGCATCCGTAACGAACTTTCCGAGTCCTTCATGCAAGGCTTGAGAGGTTTGTTTGAAGACCATTATGTCACACTTCCAGATGAGAAGTATGACATCTTTGAATCAATGGTCGCTAAGCTTGATGACATGGAAGACAAACTCAACGAGCAGATCGAAGCTAATGTCGGTCTTTCTCAGCAGATGTCCGGCTTCACTAAGCAGTCCGTTCTTGCCGATGTTTCTTGGGATCTCTCAGAAGCTGGTAAGGAAAGACTCGCTGGTCTTGCTGAATCGGTAGAGTTTGAAAGTGAAGATTCGTTCAAACAGAAACTTGTGATTCTCAAGGAATCATTCACCGGTACCCAAGAGGCTGCCGCTGAACCTACAGAATACCTTGAAGAGTCCGCAGAAGTTCTGCAACCAACAATGGAAGAAGGATTGACTAACTCGATGGCTGCTTACAGCCGAGCACTTTCCAGAACCATTAAGTGATTTATTAACAACTACTAAACAGGTAAACCCCCCAAAATGTCTAACCATTTAACCGAAAAGTGGGCACCTATTCTGAGTCATCAAGATCTCCCCGAGATTACTGATCCTTACAGAAAGGCTGTAACCGCTCAACTCCTCGAAAACCAAGAACGCTTCCTGCGTGAGCAAGCTGCCATTGAAGGCAGTGGCTCTGGTCTTCTGATGGAAGCCCCCACGATGTCTGTCAACGCACAAGGCTACCAGGGTATCACTGGTGGTTCCGTTGATGCTGACGGTCTCAACGCTGACGCTGGCCCCCGTGCTGGTTTCGACCCCGTTCTGATCTCCTTGATCAGACGCTCCATGCCTAACCTGATTGCCTATGACATCTGTGGCGTTCAGCCAATGTCTGGTCCTACTGGCATGATCTTCGCCATGCGTGCGATGTATGACGGTCCTGACGGTCCTAACGAAGCATTCTTCGACGAAGCCGATCCTACCTTCTCCAACGGAGCTGACAAGTTCAAGGCTGGTAGCCAGGCTTACAATGGCTATGAGCAAGATGCTAATGGTCAATTCACACGTCCTCTTACCACCGGTGGTCAAACTGGTGCTGGTGATGGTTGGGATTCTCCTTTCGACGGTCCTTTCGGTGGAACTACCGAAACTGCTGCTTCCGGTCTGAACCCTGATGGTCCTTATGCTGCCGACAAGCAGATCAACCATCCTTACGTCCCCGGTGAAGTTCCTGCTGACCGCAACCCCGGTCTCCTCGACTCCACCCTCTCCGGTGCTGGTGTAACCACCGACGCTTCTAACCCCGGTGGCACCAACTACGATCCTACCCTGCAGCAGATGCGTGGTATGAAGAAGGATCAAATGGAGCGCCTTGGCGAACCCGGTAACGAGTTCCGTCAAATGGGCTTCTCCATCGAGAAGGCTGTTGTTGAAGCCCGTGGTCGTGCCCTCAAGGCTCAGTACTCCCTGGAACTGGCTCAGGACCTCCGTGCTATCCACGGTCTGGATGCTGAAGCTGAACTGGCTAACATCCTTTCTTCTGAGATCCTTTCGGAAATCAACCGTGAGATCGTCCGCACTGTTTACAGAACGGCTCTTCCCGGTGCTCAGAACAACGTGAACACCGCTGGTACTTTCGACCTGGACGTTGACTCCAATGGTCGTTGGTCCGTTGAGAAGTTCAAAGGACTTCTGTTCCAGATCGAAAGAGACTGTAACGCCATCGCCCAGCTGACTCGTCGTGGCAAAGGCAACATGATCATCTGCTCCGCAGACGTTGCTTCCGCCCTCACGATGGCTGGTGTTCTGGACTACACCCCTGCTCTGAACGCTAACCTGAACGTCGATGACACCGGTAACCTGTTTGCTGGTACCATCAACGGTAAGATCAAGGTCTACATCGACCCCTATTCTGCCAACGTTTCTGACACCCACTACTACGTGGTTGGCTACAAAGGTTCTAGCGCCTATGATGCTGGTCTGTTCTACTGCCCTTACGTGCCCCTTCAGATGGTTCGTTCGGTCACTAGCCAAACCTTCCAGCCTAACATCGGCTTCAAGACCCGTTATGGTCTGATTGCTAACCCTTATGCTGAAGGTCCTCATGGTCCTTACAACCAGGGTCTGGGTCGCCTGACCGACAACAGCAACCGCTACTACCGCAGAGTCAAGATCGAAAACTTGATGTAAGCTTGGGTCACTAAGATCTCTTATAGGTCTCCTTCGGGAGACCTTTTTTTATGCCAATAAATAACTAAAACACTATTATTATGGACGACACTCGTAAGTTATTTGAACTGTATGATTTGATGGAAAGTAATCTAGAAGAACTAGGTCTTTCGTTTGATGAGTTTACTATTCTCTATAAATCATTCCATGGTCCTTCTCCTGAAGTAAAGGAAGAACCCAAAGAAAACTCCAACCCGTTCCCCTGGTTACAAGCAGCTGGAACAGGATACTCCTAACTCTTATGGCATTAGAATCACACAATAGAGCTCTTCCCCCAGAGTCATTCTTTACAGGCATTGAGAATAGGAACTTCTTGTCTCCTATTGGCTTCAAGTTGTCTGTGGATAAACTTCACGGTGTGGACTTTTTCTGTCAGTCCGCCTCTGTCCCTGCCATTTCGATGGGTTCTGCTGACACAGGAAGTAGAGTTAACAAACTCAGACATCCTGGTGACGAACTTAATTACGAAGACCTATTCATTCGTTTCTTGGTTGACGAGAACATGAAGAACTGGTATCAAGTCCACGACTGGATGAGAGAAATTACTACACCAGTTTCAACCAAAGAGTTCACTTTCAATAGAGGAACTTACAGAAGTGTTAATGAAAAACTGGACCCCTCATTAGAAGCTTCTAATGAAAACGGTGCTTACATGAGAGGTGACTGGACTAACCAGTGGAAGTCTGATGTTTCCCTGTTTATTCTCTCCAGTAACTACAGACCTGTTGCTGAGTTTGTGTTCCGTGATGCCTTCCCCATTACCCTGACAACACTGAACTTTGACGCTTCCGTTCCAGACATTAACTACTTTACATCAGAGGTCACTTTAAGGTATAATTACTTTGATTATTTCATCTATCCGGCAGCAGAAGCTACTGACGCATCTATGAAGCCCAGTTATCAACGTACCTCTTTAGGAAAGGAACTAACCATCTAATATGGACCTCGAATCTATCCAGAAAATGTGGGAAAGGGATAGTAAGATTGATGATGTTATGTTGGACGAAAGTTCATTGAGAATCCCACAACTTCATCATAAGTATCTTACTCTTCACAACGAGTACTCTCTTCTTAGTAAGAAAGCCAAACAACAACATAGAACGATGCAACACAAAAAGTGGTTGTATTATTCCGGGAAAGAAGTTCCTGAAGACTCGGAGCCCTTTCCTCACAAAGTAATGAAGTCTGACGTCCACAACTGGATCAATGTTGATGGAGACATTATGAAAGTGGAGATGAAGATTGATTACTATGATGTGGTTTTACACACTCTTAGTGACATCTTAAAACAGGTTCATCAAATGACCTATCACATCAAACAATGTATCGAATGGAGACGTTTTGTAAATGGCGTCTAGCCTTTTCGTATTATTCTTTATTACTTTATTAACCACCACACTTGAACTCACATGGCCTATAAAGACGGCGAAGTATTCGAAACCTACTGTGATAAGCCCTACGAAAAACACACATACAAAATTGTGTTGAAGAACGGTAAGGCTATTACCTTTGAGGACTATGATGTTATGAGGTACCATTGGTACCAATACAAAAACTACGCAACTCACGTTGAGATTGTTGATGTGTCAAAGACCAAACTGAAAGGTGGGAAGGGATTCTAATGTTATCAACTCAATACCGGCTCAAACTGGAATTCATCTGTAAGTGTATTGCTAACCACGAAGATGTAAAACTGGACGACATGGTCTGGGCTCAGAAACTCGCTAAGGCAAACACCTCTGCCAATGAGATGTTAAAGAAAGCCAGACGACAAGCTTCTCAGAGCATTGAAGAAGGTAGTACTGATGATTTTCTTAATCGGATGGGTTTAGGAGACCCCGATCCATCCAACCATAAGAAGGGGTTCAATAGTGCAGATGATATCAAGGACTGGTTTCAACGTGACAAACCTGATGACTGGAGACAACATGACTGATTATATCTGTGTTACGACCTGGGATCCTGAGTTTGAATGTATTCGATATCATTGGGTACATAAGTCCGAGGTCGATCCAGAGGCAGTTGTCAAAAGTTTAAACCCCTCTGAGGTCTTTTTATGAAAGGGCATCAGGGTTCTTAACTTCTTGTACCATAGTAACTAAATAATAATAAGTGATGTGAAGCCATGTCTGACGTTATTATTGCCAAGAAGAACGAAATAGAAGTGATACTGGAAGCGGAACCTCACATACACCAAGAAATAAGCGAAGCGTTTTCGTTCGAGGTGGAAGGAGCTTCTTTCTCACCCGCTTTTAGAAAGAAACACTGGGACGGAACTATAAGGATATATTCTACTCATAACAAAACACTACCAGCCGGTCTGACGTATCAACTCTGTAGGTGGTTAGACCGACACGGATACAGTTGGGACTTTGAGTATAACAAGTTCTATGGATCCCCCTATGAGGTGGATGAGAGGGTTTTCTATGAGGGTGTTGAGTTGTTTATGGAGAAGATATCCTCCGTCAAGCCTCGACCCTATCAGACAGAGACAGTGTTCCATGCCCTTAAGGAACACAGAAAGACCATTCTGTCCCCAACGGGGTCTGGTAAGTCTCTGATGATCTATGCTATTGCCAGGTACATCAAGTCTATCGGTAATAGAACTATTATTGTGGTCCCTTCCAAAGGTCTGGTAGAACAGATGTATAAGGACTTTTTGGACTATGGGTGGGGAGAAGAGAACCTACATAAAATCTATCAGGGTCATTCTATTGACACCAAGGCTCCAGTCACTATCACCACCTGGCAGTCTGTGTACGGGCTGGAGAAGAAATGGTTCAGACAGTTTGACTGTGTGATAGGTGACGAGTGCCACAACTTCAAGGCGAAGTGTCTGGGTGGTATTATGAAGAAGATGCCAGATGCTAAGTGGAGATATGGTTTCACCGGTACACTGGATGGTAAGAACGTCCATAAACTTATTCTCGAAGGTCACTTCGGTCCTGTCTATAAGACGACAACGTCCAGCGAACTAATGGAGAAAGGTTTCTTGGCTAAGTTGATGGTGGAAGTTATTCAACTCAAACACCCCGCAGAGAACTTCAATAACTATAACGACGAAATAGAATTCATCGGTAACCTTTATCAGAGAAACAAGTTTGTTTGTAACTTAGCTAACTCACTGGAAGGTAATGTCCTTGTTCTCTTTACTAGAGTAGAGGGTCATGGTATTCCTATGTTTAAGATGTTAAATGACCTAACTGATAGACCAGTTCATCTAATCTACGGAGACACAGATGTTAAAATCCGAGAAGAAGTCCGTTCCATTTCTGAGAAGACGTCTAACAATATTATTCTGGGTAGCTATGGCACTATGTCTACTGGTGTCAACATTCGGAACCTCCATCACGTTATCTTTGCTTCTCCTTCTAAGTCTAGGATACGTGTTCTTCAGTCTATAGGAAGAGGACTGAGGAAGGCAAAAGGAAAGAAGTCAGCAATGTTATATGACATCGCCGATGACTTCAGACAGGAACACGGCAAGAACAACTTTACTCTGAACCACCTGTCTGAGAGAATTAAATATTATGTTGAGGAAGACTTCGAATATCGTGTTACCACACTCCCTCTAAATAACAACGTAGGATTATTTGATAACACTTATGTTTAATAGCTTTCACGCCACAATCAAAATGATTACCGGTGAGGAAGTTCTTGCTCGTGTTGCCCCTACTCAACAGAATGAACATGACTTTTTTGTTCTAACAAATCCAATCATCATTCAGGAAGAAGTACATGTGAACCCCGAAAAGGGGGTCGCCGTTTCTGGACTTATTCCAAAGAAATGGATGATGTTTGCCAATGACGACACTACTATAGTAAACAAAACTCACGTCGTCTCTATGTCTGAATTGGATAAGTTTGGAATTGAGTTTTATCAGAAAGCATTGGTGGCTGCCCGAGCTGGCAGTCCTATTAAGAAAAGAGTAGAGAGTAAGAACAACTCAGGATATATCGGTGTAGTTGATAAGTTCAGGGAGGACATTGAAGATATCTTTAAGAACTCCCAAGACTTGCCTAATAGCTAAGTCATGCTTATCTTTTCGTTAGCACTACAAGTATAACACTATAACCTAGGTGTGTTAAGTTAACCACCTGGGTTATTTTTGTTATAATACTGTCAGAATACATCATCATAGTATGAATGAAATTAAGCCCAAAAGAAGAAAGAACAACTTTATAGACAATAAAGAGTTCTACGCAGCAATGGTCGAGTTCCGGAAAGACGTTGACCGTGCTAAAGAAAATGAAGAACCCAGACCACTAATTCCTCACTACATTGGTAAGTGTTTCCTTGACATTGCCGAACACCTCTCAATGAGACCCAACTTCTCCAACTACATGTACCGTCAGGACATGGTAATGGATGCAGTTGAGAACTGTGTAGTTTATTGTCATAGGTTCGACCCAGAGAAGTCACAGAACCCGTTCTCCTATTTCACACAAGTTTGTTGGTATGCCTTCATCAGAAGGATTGGTAAGGAGAAAAGACAGATTGACATCTGTGATAAGATTATTTCTAAGTCTGGTTTTGAAGAGTTCTTTACTGGAGACCAGATGGGTACCAGTTCAGAGTTCAACTCCATCAAAGATGTAGTCGAACAGAAACGAAATGGCAATCGATAAAGATAAATACATACGCACAGGGTGGATTTATTCACCCAAAGAAAGGATGTAAGATGGACCCCCTCAAAGAACTATGGTCTCTCTATGAAGCAGTGATGGAGAAGCCTCCTCTTCAAGATGAGTCTTCTCCAACTATTGGCACACCAGAGACTCAAGACT
>Ga0181379_1000252_pt1 | contig 27462 bp, 32 predicted proteins | sample 2SPOviralmetaG_FD_130115 | JGI IMG/M metagenome (GOLD analysis project Ga0181379, IMG submission 130115) | Marine viral communities from the oligotrophic San Pedro Time Series (SPOT) site, San Pedro Channel, CA, USA - 2 SPOT_SRF_2009-07-10 | ecosystem: Environmental > Aquatic > Marine > Strait... | reverse complement strand
TCCTCCTCTGGCTCCTCCTCTGGCTCCTCATCCTCTGGTTCCTCCTCGTCTGGCGCCTCGATAACATTACCATCCTCATCTTCATATTCCCATTCCCAATCCTGACCCTCTTCACCCCACTCATCATCGGCCTGTCTACTCTTTGCTAATAAATCTCCTAATGGTATGTCATCGTCAGATACATATGGTTCATCCTCTGGTTCATCCTCTGGTTCATCCTCTGGCTCCTCCTCTTCCTCTTCCTCCCCCTCTTCCTCTTCCTCCCCCTCTTCCTCTTCCTCGTCTGGGGCGTCTATAGGATTACCATCCTCATCTTCATATTCCCATTCCCAATCTTGACCCTCTTCACCCCACTCATCAGGTTCGACATCTGATCCTGCATCACTACTCATATCTTGCATCTCTATTTCTTCCGTACCTTGTGATACGCTAGCTTCTATATCCCTACATAATTGATACCTAGTTTTACCTTTTGTAGATACACCGCAAAAATGAGCTAATCTAATAATATCTTCTAAATTAAATTCCGAAGATGTTTTACATCTCTGTTGATCCATATCACAACTTAAACCCAAAGGTAATTTAGCATTAACTTCTGCTCGTCTTTCATCCCTTACAGCTTTTGTAGCTTGTGGGTGTTTTCTGGGAGCCGAAGGTGCTTTCGCCGACGGTGCTTTCGCCGAAGGTCCTTTCCTGGAAACATTTTTTCTTGGAGGTGGCGCGGAACCATCTTTTTTCCTTTTATTAATAACTTTCAATATAACTTTAACAAGGTCTTCTTTCTCAGAAGCAGTATATTTACTATATCCTGTCACACCATATTTTTTCGCTATTTGTTTTAAATTTACCATAGACATTCTTAGTAACTCTGATTTGGTTTCATATTCGACCATTTTATTTTATATTACGGATAAATTTATTTAATTAGATTTAATAATATTCTTACAAATCGAAATATTATTAATTAACTGGATGATGCCGGAATATCACCTATGTCTATGTTTGGACCTTGCATACGTTTTTTCTGAGCAGGGGGTTGTTGAGAAACATTTGGTTTGGAATTCATATTATTTATCATACCCATTAGGTTTGCCCCTGTTTTCTTCATCATCATCTTAGAAACTACAAAAAATGCCGCATTCATCATAATCATAAATAATAATCGTAATTCTACTGGCCATTTTGATCCCTTGGGTACATAACTCTTTTCTCCTAATTCTATTAGCAACTTTTCATATGAATTCATCGAAATAATTTGCTGTTGTGTAAATCCTTGCATATCAAAACCCAAAAAATTACCAAAGATAAACTCACAACCCATAAATCCATATACTAAGTAAGTCTTGTAACTCTCTACAGATGAATCTAGGGATAACCTACGAACCGTATCAGTATATGATTTTTCCAATGTAGTAAGTTCCGTATGCACAGTGAAATCTGGAATATTCGAACCAGGATATGATTTACGTAATAAATCAAATTTGAACAATAACTCTCGCTTAGCATCGTCTTCTTCTTTCTCAGATCTATTAACTTGATTTATATCACGCAGTTCTTTCTTAGCTACATACCCTCCCTGTTTTTCTAACTCTGCTAGGGTGGGAGCTGACGTACTAAACTGTTTATGTGCTTGAGAACCAATATCAACTCGAGAGCTGCTGTTTCCCTGATTATCTCGAGGAATACTATATTTATCAACACGTGAACTACGTTTTTTAGGTGTTAATGTTACATCAGAATCATCGTCATTTAATAGCTCTTTTAAACGTAATGATAAGTCCTCGGTATCCCTACTCCTGTTGTCATCCTCAGCATCATCCTTATGTTTATTCTCCTCTATAGAAAAATCAGAAGTACTTGAGACAGTAGAAATTTTATCGTCAGAATCATAGCTCCCCCTGCTACGATCCCTACTACGATCCCTACTACGATCATCTATCCCGTTATCACTTTCATCATCACTTAACAACATATCTAATCTGCTGTTAAAATTACCAGTATCCTTGGTGTTATCAATACTATGTTGTTCTATACCCCTGGGACTTGTAGGATAGTCTGGTGCAACATATTCTTGATCAATCAAATCTTGCTTAATTTTTGACTTATTTTCTATCAACTCAAGATACAACCTGGGCATACGGGGGAACACTTGTGGTCTATCAGGAGGTGATGACCTTAAAGGGACTTTGATTATATTAATATTTTGCTTTTTTAATGACGGCATTTTACATTCAACTCGGACAACTTTAAATACGTTATTTTATATTATAAAATATAAAAGTAATTAAAAACCTCCTCGGAGACGTAAAACTAAATGCAGAGTTGATTCTTTCTGAATATTGTAGTCCGAAATTGTTCGAGAATCTTCCAATTGCTTTCCGGCAAATATTAGTCGTTGCTGATCTGGGGGACGTATTACCCCTAAGGTTTCCCAAAGGGACTAGACTATACCTTGAGCCATCACTGGAGTACACCACTCCTCTGACCGGCGACCATTAAGTCGTTGAACCCTCTCCATAGGTCAGGTGTATAAAACCCTTAGGAGTTGGCTGCGGATTGTCCAATCCTTAACGTTTTTACTGTGCCCGAGGTCATTACCCTGGGTGTTGTTTATAGTTTCCAATAAACAAGTAGTAGTTAAGGCTCTAAGGAGTTTCCCGCAATTGAGCCGCCTCGCCCAAAGATTCAAAAATCTCTGGACTAGCATCTGTGTTTTGATGGTTTATTCTTTTGTGTCTACGTAAACTATCGCTGCTATTGTATGTTCTATCACAAAGTTCACACTTAAAAACTGTTCCTTTATTAATATGTTCTTTTAACTCATGCCTTCTCCGACCTGAAGGCATGGAATATACTTTATCACAAAAATTACACTTATAAGTCTCGGGATTTCCTTTTTCTGCTACTTGAACTGCTATATTCATTTGAGAAATTTTATAAGGAATAATCATGAATGGTTTGATATCTTTAATAAACTTGAGTGCATAACAATGAGATAATCTCCATTCATACCCGACACAAATTTTTTCAGAAGCAGGTGATTTCCTAGTGCGTTTTGATATTGTACCTCCCCATATTTCCTGACCTTTACATAATGGAACTGGGTCATTTTGAGAAACAGAAAGACATAAGCGGTTATTATTATGCTTATCATTTCCAATAGTCCCTTCTCCTTCGTAAAATCCAGCGAACCATATTTTAAATGTTTGTTCGTTCATTTTATATTATAAATAACAAGATTTAAACCAAAATTAGGACACAACTGTTTACCCACAATCAGAGCCTAAATAATTGTGGCAGAATGCTTTTCGGGACAACCCCCTAGTTTATCCCCTCTTTATCTTGTATCTTCTGTTTGACATTTTCGATAGTATCGGTGGGCTCAAGATCCAATGTTATTGTTTTACCAGTAAGAGTTTTTACAAACACCTGCATATTTATTCTAAACAAACATAATTAAAATCGATTATAAATGACTCATTTATAATAAACATCTGAGATGGACGAAACAATCTATACAGTCAACTGGGAAGTGGGTGCCCATATCCCGTTCTCCAAAACTATCGAACCAACTATATTAACCGGAATCAACTGTGGTATGTACACCTTACAGTTCTTCATGGGAAGTCCGCAAAGTATTAGACGACAACGTATATCCGATGAGGATATAGAGAACACTAAAGAATTGATTAAACATTTTCCTATGCATATATACACCCATTTCCCATACGTAGCCAACTTTGCAGGTAAATCAGCCCCGGATGGTTTAGCTTGGTCTGGGAATACCCAAGTTGATGGGTACCTTAAAGTTATCATGGCCGAACTAGAATATGAACTCGGTGTTATGGCTAAAGTGGGTAAAGGAGTAGTAATACATCCAGGGGCCAATCCGAAACGTAAAGAGGGACTCCTCGCGATAGCAAAAACAATTAATAAGTTGAGTTTCCCTGATAATTCCACTGTGATCCTAGAGAATTGTGCTGGGGAAGGGAACAAGTTGTGTAAGGACTTTAACGAAATTAAAGTGATACTAGACAACATCGATGAAAAGCAAAAATCACATGTTAAAGTATGTGTAGATACAGCTCATATTTGGGGGCAAGGTGATTATGATATTAGTAAAATAGAAGAAGTCGATAGGATGTTTGCAGAGTTCGACAGTATTATTGGTTTCGATTACTTTTACCTATTGCATCTGAATGACAGTGAAGTAAAATTGGGTGCCAAAAAAGATAGACATGCTTGTTTAGGGGAGGGAGAAATTTGGGGTAAGAGTTTTAATTCGCTTATTTATCTGTTGGATAAATGTAAGGGTATGAATATTCCTGCAGTACTTGAAACTAATGGGAATGATATGCTCACACTGTCGCAACTATCCGAAGAAGATGATGGATTGGTATGTATGGAATGCACAAGTATTCCAGTTATACAAAGATGCCCGTGTTGTTTGGTTAGGTAATTTCTTACATTAATATTATTCCAAGAATAATATTAATCTTTTAACAGATTCCATATTAATATAAAAGATGGTTTAAGAATTACAGTATAAATTATAAATACTCGAATGGCAACGTTTAACGAATCTGGGCAAGAGACTGTGTCTACACCTACTGTTGAAGCTATGATTATTAGCAATGATAATGAACCCAATAATGAATCCGAGTTCAACAGAAAAACTATCGATTCCCTAGGGAATCGCGTACGACTTACTGACAAAGATGAAACTGCAGGTTTAGAACTATTTTGTTATGTACAGTGTAATAGTAATGATACCGTTGCACTTCGTCAATGTCGGGGAGTTGTATTTCATGGAGATCAATTAGTTATGCAAGCATTTCCCTATACTATAGAATATACACACATGGATACTGATACTATCAATAAAAATTTAGGTGATATTATAAATCAATGTAAATTTTTTGATGCATATGAGGGAAATTTAATTAGGATGTTTTATTTTGAAGATAGGTGGTATATTAGTACACACCGTAAATTAAATGCATTTCGTAGCAAATGGGCCGCTAGGGAGTCATTTGGTACTTGTTTCAAGAAGGCGTTAGATCAACTCTATGATCATAACGAGGATTTCAGAAATAGTATTCCAGATGGTCAAGAGAATTTGTTGGATCGTTTTCAAAGTACCCTAAATAAGGATAAACAGTATATGTTTTTGGTTTTACATTCCCATGAAAATAGAATTGTTTGTTCTACCCCTGAGAATCCTGTTGTTTATCACGTGGGTAGTTTTGTGAATGGTCAATTGGATATTGAAGATAAGTGTAATATCCCTTACCCCAAGCAGTATAATTTCGAGACGGTAAATGATATTATTAATCATGTCAAAAACGTAGATATACGTAATTTACAGGGGTTAATCTGTTTTGGACCAAATAACAAACAGTACAAGATAATACATAAGGACTACGATGAACTTTTTCGCGCCCGTGGTAACGAGCCTAGTATTAAGTTTAGGTACATTCAAACCCGAATGAATAGACGTGTTGTTGATATGTTATATCATTTATATCCTGATTTGATACAAACTTTCGACGAGATAGAAAATCATATCTACCATATTGCTAAAAATATCTACAATTCCTACGTACAGAGATTTATCAAGAAGAAGTTTGTTACGGTACCTACTGAGGAGTTTAATGTTATCAAGGAATGTCATAAATGGCATGAACTAGATCGTGTTACTAATCGTATCCATATTGATAAGGTTATTGACACCCTGAATCAACAGACTCCCACATCGATCAATAGGATGATTCGTAGATACCGTACCGAACAAAATGATGGTACTATAGTTAAAAAGACCAATCAAGACAGGATTAGATCAAGTACAATAACTTCGGAAACAGAAGCAAAACAACAAGATAAAATGGAAGAGTAAAACTTATTAAATCATTATTAAATATTATATAATATTTAATAATGATAAATGAAAGTGAATTCAAATTATGTCGGTGATTTTTGGTTGGGTATTGTCATACCCCTTCTATCCCTCTTAGGTCTATATTTAGGATTCTATTGGTGGCGTTACCATAATGTACCTAATTGGATTGGTAAAATTGGTATAGGTCTAGCTATAATAGGTGTACTTACGGGTGTGTATTATTCGCTTGCTTGGATACCCAAGGCAATCAGCGGTGGAGATAAAGATTAATTTAAATTTGATTTATTTAGTATATACATAATACTAAATAAAATGCCAACATCCATCATATTTATAGGGGATCCACATATTCAAGTGACTAATATAGTCGAAGTAGAGTTATTTATGGAAAGAATAATTAACTTAGTTACGAAAAAACAACCAGATATTATAATTATAGCAGGGGACTTATTGCATACACATGAAAGATTACATACTATTGCACTTAACAAGGCATATGAGTTAGTAGAAAATATGCGTTTAGTAGCACCCACATATGTTTTGGTGGGTAATCATGATTATATTTCTAATCAGCAATTTTTGTCTGAAAATCATTGGATGACTGCTATGAAGGAATGGAATAATACTGTAATAGTAGATAAGGTTGTTACATTACAAATTAATACTGAAAAATTTGTTTTTGTACCTTACGTGTCACCCGGAAGATTCCAAGAAGCTTTGGGTACTTCCCCAGAAAGTTGGAAAGATGCAGACTGTATATTCGCTCACCAAGAGTTTGCAGGATGTAAAATGGGGGCTATAATATCAGTAGAGGGAGATAAATGGCCTATAGACTACCCCAGAGTAATATCGGGTCATATCCATTCTAAACAGAAACCCCAAGAAAATATATATTATACTGGATCAGCCCTACAACATGCTTTTGGGGAGAGTGATAAGAATATTATAGCTTATTTATCTTTTAACCGGGGGGAAATGGATGTAGAGGAGATTAATCTAGAGTTACCTAGGAAGAAAATTGTCTATATGGATGTAGAAGATATAGAAAAGTATGCTGCCCCGGAAACAGATGATCAGATTAAAGTTACTGTAAATGGTAATTATGAAGAGTTCAAAGCCCTTAAGAAAACAAAGAAGTATAAAAATTTAATAGATAAGGGTCTCAAGGTGGTTTTTAAACCTAAAAAAGAGAAAAAGAATATAAGTAGTGAAGAGAAAATAGTGACAAAGGAGACGGAGAGTAGTACTGATTTTACTAATATTTTGAATTCTATAGTGAATAATGAGAAGAATCCGTATTTATTGCAAAATTATGAATTAGTGGTAAATGGTAAGGAAATTTCATTAGACGATATTATGTTTTTATGAATTAAATTTTTATGTATATAATAAATGAGTTATGCATCAGCCTCTCGTGGAAATGTAACAATGATCGATAATTTACCTACATTGGATGATTTAGATAATAGCGCTGCTAATCCTCAATCTCCAAATAGTGGAATGAAAGGAGTAGAGGAAAAATATTCTAAATTTATAAGAAATAGACATTCAATGCCTTCCGAAGCCGGAATGGTCAGTCAAAATTTTTCCCATTCCGATCCCAAAACTATTAACGAACATTTTACTCCCAATCCAAACTACATTCCCAACCCATTTGCAGGTTCCTCAACATATGAATCTTATCAATCTCCAGAACAAGGTCCCCCAATGATGATGCAAATGAGTACAAATAATAAATTTAATTTACCAGATAATAGTCCTACATGTTTAGATGTAGCAGACCATATACAAAATTGTCCCATTTGTTCCCAATTTTATAAAAGTAATTCATCTCCCTACATAATATCAATAATTATATTAGCAATAATTTGTTTATTACTACTGAAAAAAGTATTGGATATATGAAACTATTTTATATGTATTGTGTACATATAAAATACACACACAATTATCTATATAAAGTGATAATATTGCTTATGTAAATGTCTAATAAAATTTATGATACATTAGTACTGTCGGGTTCATCTATTAAGGGGTTTGCTTTTCTAGGTGCCCTACAATATCTATATGAAAATAATAAACTAAATATAGATAATTATATAGGAACATCTGCAGGGGCAATTATATCTTATTTACTTATAATAGGATATACACCCATTGAAATATTTCTAGATATTTGTACCAACCAAACAATAGAAAAAATGCAACATTTCAATATTGTAGCAATTTTACAAGGTAAGGGTGCAATTTCATTTAACATAATAAGGGATCATCTTGAGAGAATGACCATTAATAAAATAGGATTTTTACCAACTATACAGGAACTCAAAACAAAATTTAATAAAAATTTGACGTGTGTTACTTATAATTTAACAGAACAAAAACCTGAATATATAACATCCGAAACACACCCAACACTACCATGTATCACAGCTTTGCATATGTCTAGTAATTTACCCCTAGTATTCGAACATTTTAAATATGGTCACAGTTTCTACATCGATGGGGGTATATGTAATCATTTCGCTATCAAGCTAGGCGAAAGCATTGGAAATAATACAATAGGTCTAGTCATCGATGGAAAACATACAAAAGTTAACCCAGATATAGAAACTGATGTACTTGAATACATATATAATCTAATGTGGGTTCCCATAATCCAATCAATGGAAGAACAAATATCTGGAATCAATACTGATAAAACTACAGTTGTAAGGATAGACGGTAGTAACAGAAAATGCTTCGATTTTGATATGAAACCAAATGTTAAAATGGATCTATTTTCATCTGGTTGGAGCCAAATTGAAAAAGTAATTGCTTCTAATTAAGATCGCTTCTTTCTACTCTTACCGACAGGTGTACACAATGGAGCCGAGGGTTTAGGATCAATCCAAACACCTTTCTGGGTATAAGCGTAAAACAAATAGAGGCTGGGTGACATTAACGCAAACATTACATGCATCAATCTTGAATCGGGTGTTGGAGATGATATTTCAACCGCAACATTTACAGCCCATGCCCATAAAATTATCTGAATTGCTGCAAATATTAATATGTAAATTACTTTGAGGATCTCTTTTTATGTGATTGCTACTTTTTTGTTTTCATCAGTGGTATCAGTATCACTGTCACTCTTACTATTGGGTAAAAATCGTAACAATAATGTTAGTTCTGACATTTTATAATATTAAATATTATAAAAATTTTATCTATATACTTACCAACAGTTCCACTGCGGCGTAATGTGCGGAACCGTGTTTGCATATCTCCTCTTAACCTTCTGCAATTCCCTATTGACATAGTTGCGCAATGCCTCCGCCTCATCTGCAATTTGCACATCTTTTATCGCTACATAATTGTTGAATAAATCAGTCATGGTATTCATAAACATATCTAAAATTTGGTGAATAGCCCGGTTCTTTTCTGCCTTTTTCTGACGCTCTTTCAGAACCTTGGACCATTTGTCCTCACTAATTTCTTTTAACAAGTACTGAACACGTAAGTCCGAGTTATCTCGAACTCCCACCTCAGCCGGATATCTTGGTAAAAGTGTAAATCTGATATGTCCCACCAACCTATGACAATCATAAACACTCTCAAATACCGTTTTTCTCCTACCCATAATACCAACAACCCTATTCACATCTGGCATTCCACCGCATGGGTTGTACGGAACATCACCAGGAACCCTAGGAGCTTCCCCATTATTCCTATTCCGTTGCCACTGGTAATAATGCGGATTGTGTATCGTACCCGCCACCTTCTCTCCAGTTCTCCATGAGAAAGGAGTATGACATTCCACACACCACATCTGATCACAACCATCAATCTTGTAAATAGGTATAGCACATTGCGGACAATTCTTCGTCTCGGCCGCTATCAATCTAGCAGTTGCCACGGCATCCTCATCACACTTATGCTCCTCATCATTCCTAGCCCCCTTCACAACTCTACACTCAGGGCATACATATACATCACAAGTACCACACTTCCAAGCACTCGAAAGAAATCCTCTACAGTTTTCCGCCGGACAGGCCATAATGAATTTCTTGCGTTGCTCTTGCAACGGTGCTTGATAATTCTCGTCAAATTCCGCGGCATGTCTCCATCCATACCGGTGAAAATTGACCTCCCTAGCTATATCCCGCAATCTTTGTCTTATGTAAACTTCTTCCTCCCTAAGTTCTCCAATTTTCTTATCATGAAATAACTGCAATTTCCTATCCTCCACCAATCCCTGAGTATCAGGCAACAAACTACGCTCTTGACTCAAAAGATCTGTAGCCCGTTTTACTCGATATATTCCATTATGAAACGATGTCGGGGTCAATTCCGCGATAAAGTCCAGTGATAATTCTTTGTGACAGCTCATACAGTCAGCACCATTCTTACTAGGATCTAGCAAATAGGTTTTAAAACACGTGTAGCAACACGTATATGCACAATACGGACAAGTAATAACTTTACGAGTCGTTTTGTTTATAGTTTCGCAACAAACAGAGCAATCCATACCTTACTTGTTAACTAGAAACTTGTCAATAAATATCAATTTCATTTCCAAAATATTCTAATTCCTAACCGAATCTTAACTCTGGTTTAACAATAAAAAAGACCATTATAGCCAACAGTATTTCAAAACTATATTTTTTTGTCACTTTGGTATCTGTTAAAATAGTATACATAATATAATAACATAACACAGACACAAAAAGAATATCTTCATAAGATAACGACTCAAAAAATCCAGCAGATTTACCATAGATCGCCTGCCTAGCCATTTGATTACTTAGATCGACCTTGAAACATAGAGTAAATGCCACCAAAAATATGACTAATTTTTCAGTACTATCCCTTATTTTTTCAAAACTACTTATGAGTTTTTCACTGGTCTTATTTCCCATAAATAAAAAATAAATTGACGAGAATATTGTCGGTGCTAATATCAGAACTACAATAAACAACCTTTCATTAGTTAAAAAATTATAGTTTTTAGACGACAGAGAACGATATGTGTAAAATAAACTAAACAAGGAAACGATACCTAAACCTAAGATTACTAAAATCTTCTTGTAAAGTTTATTAGTATGAAATTTATGAAAATACGTTCCAGATAAGGTTACTCCAAAAAGACCTATCAGTATCATCTTAAAAATACTAAAAAACTTAGAGAATATAAAATTCTCATTAATGTCAGTACATCTACCTTGATGCAATGCCATATTTGTAACTAAACCTATCTCTTTTCTACCCCCTACAGTTTGAACATCTATATCATGACTCTTGAAAAATCTTCTCAGTTTACTTACTTTACTATTAAAATCCTTATCTGTTGTCTTCAACTTAGAACAACCAAAATCTTTCAGCGCATCCATTTATTATTTACATAAGATAATATCATATCATATCATAAAAATCATCATATTCATCACGAATAAAGTCAGTATCGTGTATCAATTGCATACTACCATTATCCCTTAAAAAAAGTGAACGACGTGTAATATATGTAGGTGGATTAGCTGGATATGTACTATTAGGTTCCACTTCCAAAATATAAGTCTTATCATCTGGTAGGGGATACTTCTCATCAGTATGAGGATGAACTAGTTTATTATCTATAAAGTCTGGAAAATAATAATCCGATATTTTGAGAGGTGATTTCTTATATTTTTCGGGGGTCCCATCGAAAAGTACAACTTTACCCATAGTATATTGTAATACTTCTTGGGCTATTCCCCTTGATCCAATTACATTCCTTATCCCTGGTTTATTTAATTCAACTACTAAATTTGCTCTGTTAACATCTTGCATTTTACTAATATCTTTAACTATTATACGCATTTTATTATACTTGATATAATAAAAATTTAGTATCTATTTATTACTATTTTTTTCCGCTATCAATTTTTCGCGTTCCCTATCTCTTTCCCTTATAGCCCATATTTGCAAAGATAATCTAGATGTGCATAAAATACCCACTCCTACTACCAATAATATACCAAATACTTCTACCATTTACTTTAAAGAAATATTATTATTCAATGACCATAAAATTCTAAAGCTTTTGCGTTTGCCTTAATCTTATCATAATCAACATCTATTATACTCAAACCTTCCAAACTTTTGATACGAGATAGGGCAACATACGCTTGCCCACACTCAAATATATCAGACAAATCCATCTCAGCATAATCAAGACTATCCCCCTGACTTTTGTGAATAGATATTGCATACGCAATTTTCAACGGAATTTGTATCGCCCGTAATACAACCTTATCATTCTCCTCTACATCCCATATTTCATCGCTTATTACCCTTTCTTGTCCATTCAAAAATTTAACTACTGGTTTTTCACCACTCTCATAAACAAGATCATACGTCTTATCCCCATTCACACTCAATATCCTAGCAGAATAATATGGCTGTTTCCCACGGTACATCGCCTCGACAATATCATCTTTCTCTATACATTCCTTCTCAGATTTAATACATTTCCTATCTACAAAAGACTCGATATCACAACCTGTAAATTTTGTCACCACACCCCTACTACCATTACACAAACCACTATCTAGGTCTAGATTCTTCAGCAGCATTACCTGAGCCCCCACACATAATTGTAACTCACTCTGGGCATTGCAATTCTTTCGAAATTTTTCTATTGCCCCCTCCTTATTAGAACACCCAGGCATCACCTTTATCTCCATATCATACTGATAAAATTCAGCACCCGCAGCCGCCAACTTATCAAGTTCTATATCATTTATCCTGTTGACATCATAATTAGTTGCGAACAACTTAGTCGGTTTAATACCATACTCATTTGTCAACACCACACCCCTCCGTGACTCAAGTAAATTACGCACTTCCTCATTGATATTTGCCACACGAATATTGTTCAAACAAGACTGAAATACCTTGTCATCTTGACGGATAATATCAGTTAAATATATAGTATTTGTGACACATTTATCCCAACTTTCAGCCTCAAAACAAAACGTATCAGACCCCACACACGGTAATTGCAAAAAATCACCTGACAATATCAGTTGGATATTACCAAAAGGCCTAATACTTTGCCTTATCTTCCTAGCTAAACGTTCTAGTTTATCAAATAAATCCGGGTCTAACATACTAATCTCGTCTATAATTAAACAATCTAACTCAATCCAACGCTTACGTACGAAGGACCTTTTCATTATCTTACTATATAAAACCTCAACACTATCAGTTCCATAACCAATTCCCAAATAAGAATGTAAAGTCGTTCCACCCAAAAGGATAGCTGAAGTACCCGTAGTAGATGTTATTCCTATTTTCCGTAAATACTGATTTACGGTCTTAAATGTTTTAACTACTACAGTTTTACCAACTCCACCAGGTCCAGTTAGAAATACATTTTGACGTCTTAGCATCAATTCATACGCTTGATTTTGTTTTTCATTAAAAGTAAAAGGTAATTTTGAGGTCATTTCCCCAGATAATATGCTATTTGCCATCGCAGTCATGCTTTAAAATTATTGAAGTAGTCTAAGATATAATATCATTTTTATATTTGTTTAATTAAAAAATTAAAATATATGCATAAAGTAAGAAAAAATGAGTGAAGATCGACCAATGATCGCAGAGAAGCATACTAAACCACTTAAGAAAAAGGCTCGTACGCGTGTCAAATTATCAGAAGCTCCTCCAATTCTATCTATTAATGATTTAATAGAAATTGGTCATTCCGTCAAACTATACAAGAACATTGATTCAGTAATGATTTGGCGCGTAACTCCCTATCTAGAAGAACTTAACAACCTAATAGGTATGCAAGATCTTAAAGAATCGATATTTTATCAGGTATTATATTATGTCCAAGGTATGCACCAACGTAACGATACCGACGAATATCTACACACCATGATTTACGGTTCCCCTGGCACTGGAAAGACTACTGTAGCCCATCTAATTGGTAAAATATACCAAGCTTTGGGCATTTTATCTAAAAAAGGAACATTTAAAATAGCTCATAGAGATGATTTTGTAGCTGGTTATTTAGGCCAAACAGCCATTAAAACCGAAAAACTACTCAAATCTTGCATTGGTGGAGTTCTTTTTATAGACGAAGTCTATTCCCTAGCACCTAGGGATAATGATAGGGATTCTTTCTCAAAAGAAGCTCTAGATACCCTAACCGCATTTCTATCAGAACATAAAAAAGACTTTTGCTGCATCGCCGCCGGTTATGAGGATGATGTAGAAAACTGCTTTTTTGCCATGAATCAGGGACTCAAAAGAAGATTCCCGTGGGTTCATAGAATCGGTAAATACTCCCCCACAGAACTTGCACTCATTTTTAACAAAATGGTAAAAGAAATAAATTGGGATACAGCAATCAAACAAAAAGATCTAGAAAATATTATATCCAGCAACATAAATATATTCAAAAACGCCGGGGGGGATATAGAAACTTTCATCACAAAATGCAAAATATCACACGCAACTAGGGTTATTTCCCTAGGGAATGAACACAAATTCATACTCACTATAGAAGACATTACCAACGGCATCAACCTAGTTAAAAAATATCGCAAAATTGAAGACCAGGTAATTCCATCCTTCTACACATAAAACAAAATTGAATTATTATTACATCTATAGGGGTAATAATAAACCACTAAACAATGGGTATCAAAAACCTAAATCAACTCATCAGAGACAAATGTCCACAAGTATTCCAACAAACTCACTTATCAGATTTCGCCTACAAAAAAGTAGCCATTGATATATCACTATTTATGTTCAGATTTAAAGCTGCCGCAGAAGATCGATGGCTATCCGTCTTTCTAAACCTAGTTGCCAGCCTCAGACGTAACGAAGTACACTGTGTATTCATATATGACGGAAAAGCCCCAGAAGAAAAACGCACTGAAATTAACAAAAGATGTGAACAAAAAGCTAAACTAGAGGAAAATAATTACAAACTTTCAGAAGCCCTAGAAGAATATCATCGTAACGGCACTATAGACCAATGCCTAGTAGATCTATACAAAAAACGTAAATCCCCAAAACGTCTACTTAAAATTGATAACCGCATAGACATGGATTGGGTCGAAAGAAAAATCCACCACCGCGAAACTCAAGCTGTCAAAGTATCAAAGGACGACTTCAAACTCACCAAAGACCTATTTGATATACTCAATGTACCCTACTATGACGCACCCCACGAAGCAGAAAAATTCTGCTCCTATCTATGCAAACAAGGACTAGTCGACGCCGTCCTATCAGAAGATACAGACCTGATCGCCTACGGAACACCCATTTTCCTCAGCAAAATAGACACTAAAACCGACAACTGCATCATGATATCCTTCCAAGAATTACTCAACTCCCTAGAAATAACACACCAAGAACTAATAGATCTATGTATCATGTGTGGAACAGACTACAATACTAATATACCCGGTATTGGTATTCAAACATCATTCAAATATATCAAACAATTCAAAACTATAGAAGCTATTGCCGAAAACACAAAACACGACATTACCATATTAAACCACCTCCGTGGACGTCAATTATTCACCGAACATGATACTACACACATCAATTCTATTGAATATTGCGGAATACCAGATTTCGACAAACTCACACAATTTATATCCACAAATAATATCAATATCAACGTAGACCATCTAAAAAATTTCTTTATGCCCAAAGAAATTGTATTAGAAGATTCCGAAGAAGAAGAAGAATAATATAAAAAAATCCTGTTTTGTAATAAATGGTTAACAAGAATATTTACAAAACATCTCAAGATTTATACAGCCATGCAAATGGACATGTAACTAATACTCACATAACTGAAATGTTTACATCTGGTACCCCAGCACCAACACCCTCACCAATACCACCCCCAGTCACACATACTCCCGCACCACATCATTCATCATCCCATCCATCATCCCACCCAGATAAACCAAAAACACCAGGACCAGCACCAACAAGCTCTACAGAAAATACAGTCGAAGTACAATACAAAACCCTATCGTTTGCAAATCTCGGAAATCCAGAAGTCTGGGGACCTGCTATGTGGTTCTCGTTACATAACGGTGCAGCTAGATATCCCGAAAGACCCAGCCCCTTCTGGAGAGAAAGAATGAAATTCTTCATTCTAGGTATCCCAGTCATGGTTCCATGTGAAAATTGCTCTAATCACGCCGCTGCCTATATTGAACAGAAATGGAGCGTCTTAGACGATGTTGTCGGATGCAAAAACAACCTATTCCTTTTTTTCTGGGAAATGCACAATTATGTAAACGAACGACTAGGTAAACGTATGGTATCATTCGACGAAGCATACAAAACTTACCATTCAAAAGTCAACGTTACAAAATTAGAAATAAAATAATTATATTTTTAAGTTATAAAATGGCTAAACACTCGGTATTCTGTATCGAAACTTTCCTAATGATCCTGTTAGTAGCCCTAGTAGCTATGAATAGTTATCAAATAATACAAAATAATACCCTTAAAATGCTAGTTGTCGGTCCAGAACCAAATAAACCATCTCCCTCTAATCTTATTTCACAACAACCACTCTCACCAACAATGGGAAACCCCCTAGGACCCCCTCATGATTCAGCACATGGTTTTGGGTCACCACAGCACGTAGAATCATATATGGGACCTCCCAACGGAATGCCCATGGGTCCTCCACCCCCCATGGCAGGTCCTCCCATGGGTCCGCCCAACGGAATGCCCATGGGTCCTCCCGGCCCCCCAATGGGTCCTCCCATGGGTATGCCACAAGGTATGCCCATGATGGGTATGCCACAAGGTATGCCACAGGGTATGCCACATGGTATGCACATGGGACCTCAAGCCGTCACTGCAAGGGAAGGTTTCAATGCCATGTTCTAAATATATTTTTAAAGTCATCACTTTAAAAATTCACGTTGTTAATTTCGCTAATTCCCTAGAAAATTGACTGTTATCGTTACCCATACCTGTTATCTCTGTTAATGCTTTCAATACCACATCATGCACTTCTGTATTCGTTTCTCCGTCCTCTGTCTTAGATTTGTCAAATAATTGATTGGTGGTATCGGCTGTTTTTGACTTTATTTCGTCATAAATTGCGGAAGTTAACTTACTTGCTTTAATATCTTTCCCTACTCCCTTATCAGTCATAAATTTAAATATTTGACGACTCGGATCTGTACATATATATTTTAAATTACCATCTTCATCTGTCAGTAAATTTTCAGCCACAAATCTGGCAATTCCCTCTTGACCACTCAACATGTATTTTTCACTGAACAAATCTTTAATACGTTCAGTAAAATCATCTGCCTCCAAATTCATTGGTGTCAAGTTTAATATTCTATTGTTGTTGTTTGTTGTATTATTTGTAATTATATTATTATTTATGACCATCACTTTATCTCTTGCTTTTTCCAAATCGGTTTCTAGGTTTTGAACTTTCCATTCCATTGTCTCTAACTTAAACTTTAAGAATTGGTTTTCATTCTTAAGTTTTTGATGTACACTTTTTTCATCATCTAGTTCTTTATTCACATCCTCTAGTTCTTTATTCAGACAGTGTGTGGGTCTGTTTCTCATGTGCACTTCTAAAGTGTATTTGTTACTAAATACTTTCTTACAAAATACACAAGGTACCTTATCTTGTTCAGGTTTACATTTTAATTCTTCTTCTATTTTTAGGCAGCCTTTGGTTCTTTTGTTTACATGATTGTGTAAACTAGATCTTCTAGTGAATATTTTATTACAATATTGGCATTTTAACTCGGAATCTTCTATCATTTACTAGTATTTAGTATATTTTTAAATTTGTTTTATTTTGTTTTATTTTTGCACATTTTGTTTTATTTTATTTTATTTCAAACTGTTTTTCAGTTGGATACGATTTTTCCATTTTATGAAAATTGTTAAAAATTCTTAAAAATTGTTAAAATCCATAAAATTCTTCAAACTGAAAAACAGTTTCGGAATTTTAAATTGTTTTATTTTGTTTTATTTTGTTTTATTTTCAAAAATAGTCACTTTTTAATCAGAGATTAATCAAGGAATTTTTTCTGATTAAAAACATTCCTCAACATTTTAAAAATGTGTGTTGAGCAAAATATATTTCTCGAGAATTTGAATTTTGGAAATTTTTTGAGAATCTGAAATTATCATTTTTTCAAAATCTAAATTTTGAAAAATCCATTTCAAACTACTTTTCAGCTTATGTTTAGATATAAAGTAAATCCTGTTATTCGTTTTCAACAGAGAAGCTCAAAAGCTCTAAGTCCTACGGATTTATTTTATTATAATGATTAATATCCTAATATTGGATTGTTGGAATTCAACAGCCACCCTAAATGATTATTCCATATCTTTGATTAATAAGTTGGTTAATTTTCTCATTAGAAATATGACAGTTGTCGAGATCATTCCAATCGAGTTTAAGTATGGGTATTCTGTCACCAACGTCGAGTAACCAATCTTCATATCCTTTTTTGAGATCTTTTAGATATTCTAGGGTAATTGAATTTTCACAATCCCTGGATCTTAATTGTACACGACGTAGAGCTTCTTCGGGTTCTACGTCAAGATATATGATAATATCGGGTCGATGTAGGAAATTTGTCATACTAATGAATAGATCACAGTAAGTTTTGAAGTCTAAGTCGGTCATAAGACCAGCGTCCTTAAGTAATTTGGCAAATATGACGTCTTCGTATATAGTACGATCTTGTATAATATTATCGTCAGACCATACCATTTGTTGATGTTGTTTGAATCTGTGGTTTAATAGATATATTTGCATGGGAAATGAATATTTGGACATATTCTCATAGAATTTGTCTAGATATTCGTTGGTCTCTACGGGTTCTTTCATGATTTTGAAACCTAGTTGATCGCTAAGTTTTTGACATAGTGTAGATTTACCGACACCAATGATACCACTTATTCCAATAATGGTGTTTTTCTTGGAGAAAGTTTGAGTGTATGAAGACATTTTATATATAAATATAAATTTTATATATAAATTCAAGTTTATTATCACGTAAGGGACGAATCTATTTTGACTTGGAGTTCATTATAAAAGGTATTTGTCATATCATCTGGAGCACTTGCTCTATAATTTTTCGCTATGTAGGTGAAGAATCCGTATTCTATGATAGCTATGAACATGAAAAGTATTATATTATTGATTGTAATCATACCAAAATGTATGGGTATGTTATTTAAATAAGAGTAAAGGATCATTATGATGAGAAATACGACTAGGATAATTATAATGATGATAGATCTTTGTACTAATTCTTTGTTTATTTTATCAACTTCGGGATCTTTTCCGGTTGCATCTGCTGATATTTTTTTACCTACATCGATTATTTGTTGCCAATCATTGTTTGTTGGAGTAATAGGTTCTGTACCACCATCTGGTGGTAGTAAGTTATTAATTTCCTCCAATGCATTGTCAAAAGATTTACTAACATTTTTATTAATTAGGGATGCAGTAGTTCTGTCTATTTCATTAGATGTAAGCACAGATATATATTTGAAGAAAAATATTGATAAGAATGAGAAGAGTATGATAACATGTAAATTTACGTCTATGATATAGTTGGCTTGCTGTTCTGATAAGGGCATTTTATTATTACTACATTATTTTAATAATTAAGTAGTTGTGATTTCCATTTATTTTTGTTGTGTCTGTATTTTTGTTTATGCTTGTCTGATATATGATGTTTGCGGTTATCAGTTATGGGTGAAGTAGAAACATGGTTGAGTATGTTATTGATTTCTGTGTCAGATATGATGGTAGGAATATTTGTTCGTGCTTGATCACGTAATCTTTCACGTTGTTCGTAATTTCTGCGTCTTCTACGACGAAATCTAACAGATTGAATGATTATGGGATCATATTCGTGTTCGAGATCCTCATTATTAAACATACGAATTGAGAATATTTCGTGTGGTTTTTCTTCAGGTGTAATCTTTTTGATTGGAGTCCTACAAAATGGGCAATTACGGGTACGGAGTAAACTGAAACATTTTTTACATAAACCATGAGCGCACTCAAGTATCTCTAGATTATTTTCGGTAACCGTTTCGTAACAAATCTGACATTCCATTTATTATATAACAAGATTAAATATTAATGGTACATTCTTTGATTTTATTAGCAATCTCTTCGCATTCTACGCATAATTGTGATGGAGTTCCAAGGTATGTGGTTGTGCTTTTACATCTTCCGCATTGGAATATGGCGATATAAGGTAAAATATAAAATTCTATTTTTTTCTTGATGAAGGTGAGTATTAAATCTGCCATGGTAGTAGAATCGATTTGATCTACAATATTAGACCATATTCCACATTCATCGAATGATTCTACAAGTTGGTTGAAGTCGTCTACAATTTGATATGCTATTTCAAAACCCCATTTGGTGTTTGTTTTAGCAAGAAAATCTAGGGCATTCATGATTGAGTCTGATATTATAATACGTTGTCTAGGTGTAATTCCTGGACCTATGGACCCAGATCTCATAAATTCGTATTCGAAATGGTTATATGTTACACAATCATTAACATGTTCTGTTATGATGTTTGTTGCGTGTTCAAAAGCTCTTTCCATTTCGTCCATGTTAGAGTATAATGTTTTTGGATATTCGTGAGTTTGTAATTTATTCTGGAGTTCTCTCAATTGATTATTTTTAGTTAAAATATCATTATCATATAGAGTCTTACAAGTAAGAGATAATAGTTCCATATCTTTATAAGAAGTAATGATATTTTAAAATAAGTTAATTACCAATATGCATCCAATTGTTTGTGTTCATATTGGCGAAAGTTGCGGCTGCTGCAGATGCTAATATGGGGTGTTGTGGTGCACATGCTTGATAAACATTTTGGCAATTTTCTTGTACGTTGAGGGGGTTTCTCATAGCACATTCTATGGCGTGGGCGCATTGGGGTGAATTATGACGTTCTGCCATTGTCATTAAGTCTATTGCTTGAAGCATAGCAGCTGAATTAACTAGTTGTGTTTGTCCGTAACCATCGGGTCCGCACGATAGTGGTGGGTTTGTTATTGAATCACAATAAGACATTTTATTATAATATAGGAAAAAAGAGAAATTGAATAATAATTGTGTTTATTATTGTTGTTTAATTTAAAACGTAATTTAAAGATACATATGAGTTTAATAAAATGAACAAGGCAGTAGACAAAAAACCAGTTATTAAAAAGCAGGCTAAGAAGGTTCCGGCAAAGGGAGCTTCTAAAAGCGATGATATTAAAAAAGATAAGGATGTAGTGTCAGAGGTTAAGAAGGTTGCGGACAAGAAGGTTACGGACAAGAAGGTTGCGGACAAGAAGGTTACGGACAAGAAGGTGGAGGAGACTGAAGAGGATGTCGAAGAGCCTAAAATTGTTTCAACACGAACTGCTCCAACCCGCGAGAGTATTATTAATTCATTTGATGTTATTATGGGTATGGTAGATAGTGAGATTGAGTCACTTAGGGAGGGGTCAACGAAATCTAAGGGTGTGAGGTTCCTTAGGACCTTGAATAAGAATATTAAGGTATTAAAGACGCAATCTATGCGTGTGATCAAGGTTAAGAAGGCGCCATCGGTGAAGGCTAATACTAATTCTGGATTTTTGAAACCAGTATCTATTTCTGGTGATATGGCTAAATTCACGGGTTGGGATCCCAAGGAACTTCGATCGCGCGTTGAGGTAACTAAGTATATTTGTGATTATATCAAGGAGCATAATTTGCAAGATCCCGCGGATCGTCGTCAGATTAAGCCTGATGATAAGTTACAAAAGCTATTGGGTTACACGGAAGGTGATGATGTGCAACCGTTAAGATACTACAGTTTGCAGACACATTTGAAGCAGCATTTTCCCAAGAAAGATTAAGGATGATATTTAATACTAAAAGTATTAAATTCAAAAATAAAATTGAAATACAATCTAAGGAAATGATGGGGATAATAAAACCATGTCAAGTGAAAACACACAAATTACCCCGGTATCGGGATATGATATATCTAGAATAGTATTTTCGGATCCAATTTCGGGAGCTATTCCTGACAGTAAACCTAAGATTGAGTTTAAACGTATTAATATTTCAACAAGAAATGAGGATGGTACAATGGGGGATCTAATATTACCTACTGGACGTTTATTTTCGTTCGGTGTGAGCGAGAATATGAGTCAAGAAACTGGTAAAGTGAACGGTTATACGTTTCCAATCTGTTTATGGAATCGGGAAACTCCCTCGGCTGAAGAAAAGGCGTGGACTGATTTATTTGATAAAGTAGTTGATCGATGTGTGGAACATTTGGTTGACAACAAGGAAGAGATTGAAATGTTTGATTTAACTAGGGCGGATTTGACAAAGTCTAAGGGTGGATTGAATCCCTTGTATTGGAAGAAGGAGAAGTATACCAATGCTAAGGGTAAGACTGAGTTGCGAGTTGTTCCTGGGTCTGGTCCAACTTTATATACTAAGTTGATTTTTTCCAAGAAACATAACAAGTTTTTGTCTCAATTTTTTGATATGAGCGATGAGCCATTGAATGCTTTGGATTTAATGGGTAAGTACTGTTATACTAATGCAGCCATTAAGATTGAGTCTATATTTATTGGTAGCAGAATTTCCTTACAAGTAAAGTTGTATGAGGCTGTTATTGAGCCCACGGGTAATGGTATGAAGCGTTTATTGGCTAGGCCCAAGGCACATTCTATGGTTTTGGAGCATAAGAATGCACCAGGTATGCCAGCAGTTCTTGACGATAATGCGTCTGATTCTGGAAGTTTGATCGAAGACGAGGTGGGTGATGATAGCAAAGAGGAGGTTGTCGCCCCGGCGGAACCTGTTGCTGCTGTTCGCAAGGTAAAGAAGACGGTACGCAAAGTTACTGCATAAACAATTATATTAGTTATATATTATTAAGTAAAACTTAATAATATACACTTAGGTTGAAGGGGTCTGTTTGCTTGTTGCATAGGCTACTATTGCATCACCAAATTCCCTTTGTACTTTGTATGAGTCTGCGCTGATATAACGGGATGCTACAAATGTGAGGAATGTGAATTCTGTAATACCAACAAATAATACTATAATCAAGGTTTCCTTGAATTGTTTAGCTAGAGGTATACAAAAGTTTGATAGAATACCTAAAACAGTAATTAATAATAGACCGGCAACACCAATAGTAACACCTATGATACCTGTATTTCTGACTTGTTTATTTCTTTCTGTTGTTTTTTGTATTTGATCTTTCATCTCATCTGTTGATTCTGTTTTAGAGTTGGTAAGGGACGTATCTATTGCGGCTCGTATCATAGATTTATTTATAGTATTATTCTGTGTTAGTTCATTAATCTCAGTATTTAGGGTTTCACCGATACCTTCTTTGTCGAATATATCATCTACAATTAATTTAATTTGTCTAGAGTAATCTTCCCTTTCAATCTTTACTACATAGAAGAAGAAAAATAGAGTTAGAAACATGAAGATTAGTACGACTTGGAATAATATAGCATATATAAATTTAACGATAGAACTGTCATGGCAATTCATGATTTATTATATAAATTATAATAAATGAACAATTTATTTTACTGTGTGATGAGGATTTCCCTGCTTTACTTGACCGTCTCTAGCTGTGTACCAGGTGTGACCATTTGAGCATGTTTTATCATTATAAATGCAATTACATACTTTGTGTGCTACATCGGAACATACTGGACAATTGTCTTCGGTATTATTGTTACCTTGGTGTGAAGCGTATCTTGATGATATATTTGTACTCCCAAATGATTCTTCTTTAGAACCTCTTGGTTTTTTCTCTGAAAAAGTCTTATACACACCACCTGTGAATGTGTTGCTACTTTGTGGATGACTATAACCTGGTATACTGTCAGGTCTTTGGTGTTCCATTATTAGTATTAATTATCTTTCTTTAAATATAGGAATATAAATTTAAACTTGAATTAATAATTAATATTATAGATGTAAATAAACGAAGTTACACAATGGATACTAAGTTAGAAAAAATATCAAAATATACAGATAAAGAATTTAAGAAATATTTGGCTACGGAAGATTTAGATAGATTATATGAATTAAAAGACTATGCAGACGACTTGTATTATAACGCAGACTTGAAATCGAGTCCCCTTAACGATGATCAGTATGATATGTTGAAAGATGCGATTATAGAAAGGAATCCAGAATATAAACCTACGGTTGGTGCACAGTTGAGAAAGGGTGAAAATCGAGTAGAATTACCTTTTTGGTTGGGTTCTATGAACAAGTTTAAGCCAGGAAACAAAGATAAGTTGGAGCGGTGGTTAAGTAAGAATAAGTCAAGTGAGTATGTAATAGAGGATAAATTAGATGGTGTTTCGTGTTTATTGATTATGGATGGTATGGACATTTCCTTGTATACACGTGGTGATGGTATTATTGGAGCTGACATATCGTATTTAGCTCCATACTTTAAGAATATTCCTAAGAATAATGTATCAAAGAAAATTAGTGTTAGGGGGGAGTTAATAATACCAGTAGAAGTTTTCGATAAGAAATATTCAGAAGAATATGCTAATCCACGTAATATGGTTTCGGGATTAATTAATGCTAAAACGATTAGGGACGGCCTACAGTTTATAGATTTTGTTGCGTATGAGATTGTGGGAGAAACCCTAATGCCAAAACCGACGGAACAGTTACGAGAATTGAGTAGATTGGGTTTTCAGACTGTTAGATATGAAATACTTATGAAAATAACGGAAGAAAGTTTGATTAGTATTTTGGCTAAATTCAAGGGAAATACACCGTATGAAATAGATGGGATAATTGTACAGGGGAATAAAAATTATGTTCGTAATACGGATGGTAATCCGGACTATGCGTTTGCATTTAAGGTACAAGCTGTGGCTGTAGAAACGGTTGTGACGGAAGTATTGTGGAACGTTAGTAAGTGGGGATTATTGAAACCCAGAATAGAAATAGAGCCTGTAAAATTGGGAGGAGTAACTGTACGATATGTGACTGGTTTTAATGCTAAATATATTGACGAAAACAATATAGGTCCGGGGGCGGTAATTGCTATAATTAGGTCTGGGGATGTAATACCGCATATAGTTGATATTATTTCAGAAGCGGAAGAACCGCAGATGCCGGATATTTCGTATAAATGGAACAAATCGTCGGTAGATATAGTTATGGAAGATTTTGGTACAGATATGTGTATAAAGCTTATAGCGGGTTTTTTCAATAAGTTGGGTATTAAACAGATTGGTGAATCCCGTGTGAAGCAATTGTATGATGATGGTTTGGATACATTATTAAAAATAATAGCTGCTTCTGAGGAAAGATTGGAGGCGGTGCCTGGATTCCAAAAGAAGGGGGCTGAAAAAATACATAATAATATAGAAACTAGGTTGCAAAAGGTTTCTGTACCGATGATATTGGGATCCTCAGGTATATTTGGTATGGGTATGGGTCGAAAACGTATCACTGCCTTATTTAGTGCGATGCCTAATATATTGACTGAATACAAGAAAATGAGTAGGAAAGAATTGTACACAAGGGTATTGGAGATAGATGGATTTTCTGATATAACAACTTTGAGTATAGTTGATAATATAGAGTGGGCCGATAAATTTATAAAGGCATTAAATAAGTATATTAAAGTTGATAATAAACCTGCTAATGTGAAAAAGACTATGGAAGGGTGGACGATTGTTTTTACACAAGTTAGAAATGCTGAATTGCAAGAACAAATAGAAGCTCGAGGAGGTAAGGTTGTGGAAAGTGCCCCGTCTAAAAATACTACAATGGTGGTGGTTCCGTCTAATTATGATAGGGATATGAATAAGGTTAAAAAAGCGATACAGTTGGGTAAGCCGATAATAAAAATTGAAGATTTTATAAAGAAGTATATTAATAAATGAGTAACTACGAAGATAATCAAGGTCTTCTTTCTAGGTGTTCTCAGAAATTTGACTCCAAAAGTAATAAATTTGTTAAGGCCACAGAAGGGGAAACTGTAAATTGTTGTTTAGAACAGTGTGGGGATTTAAACAATGTATGTAAAGAGAAGTGTATAGAGTATGAGAATTTGTATGGTGACAAGAATAATCCTGGTGATGAATATAAGATTAAGAGATGTTATCATACATGTTATGTGTTGAATAATAAGTTATGTACAAATAAGTGTAGATCGATATCAGAAGGGATGCATGCGTTGAACAATGATTATGTGAAATGTGCTAATGAATTGGGTTGTGAGAATATGATAAATATGTTACCATCGGTTGATTGTATTAGTAAAAATAGGGAATCTATCAGGGAATGTTGTTTGAACAAGTGCGATCCGTTTGAGAATAATTGTGATGAATTGTGTGATTTTTTGGAAGATAGTATACTAAATCCAATAATACCTAAGCAAGAATTTAAAATAAATGTGGAAGATAGGGTAGTTAAGATAAATAGGGTGAATTATCTAATAATAGTAATATTGCCTGTTATTACAATGTTAATATGTCTATTAATTTTTAATAGATCTTGAATACTTAAAATTGATTTTTAAGTATACTTTTTGGTTAATATATAGGAACATGAATACCTGTATAATAGAACGACGTATATCATTGGAGTCTCGATATTTGGATAATAATATAAAAGACCATTTGTTGAGGAAGACTCAGATGCTTACGAAAGAAGAATGTAATAAAACATACGGACACATATTGGGGATAAATAAAATAGTAGAAATAACTAGGCATGAAATTAGTAGAATGAATTCTGACAATATTTTTACTGTAAAGTTTGAGGCGGAAACTTTGAAACCTGATCCAGATAGTTTATTGACAGGGGATGTTTGTATGGTATATAAGGATGGAGTATTTATTTCTATTTTGAATAGACAGAAGGTATTGATACCTAGAATGTATTTAGATGATTATGATTTTAATGATGTATTAAATAGATATAAACATAAAGAATCGGACAAGACCATTTCAGAGGGTGATCAAATTACTATTAAGGTAACAGCTTCTCAATATAATAAGTCTGGATTCAGCTGCTTTGGTTCTATTGTTTAAAGAAATAAGAGCAGCAGATAAATGAGTGATATAGAGATTCTAGGCCAGTTTAAAGTTCAATTATTAACATTTTTTGACGAATTAATAGGGCAGTTTCCTCAAGAGGGAGATATAGTAATTGCAAGACTATTTATAGCGAATCAAATGCCTTTGGAAGATGCGGTAAATAAGTTTTTGTGGATGTTAAATTATAATGATTCTGAATGTCGTACTATGATACAAAAGAGGAATGATAAATTTTTCCTAGAACATGAGGTTTTCCCACTGGGGGAGTCTAAGTGGGACCCTAGTTTTTTCAAACGATTGTGGAAATCACCTGAAGTAGATAAACGTGACAAAGATATAATATGGAAATGGATGGATACATTCATATTTTTGGCTGACAAATTTGCTAAAAATAAATTACAAGCAGAGGGAATGTAAAACTAATATAATAG
>Ga0181379_1000250_pt1 | contig 27568 bp, 6 predicted proteins | sample 2SPOviralmetaG_FD_130115 | JGI IMG/M metagenome (GOLD analysis project Ga0181379, IMG submission 130115) | Marine viral communities from the oligotrophic San Pedro Time Series (SPOT) site, San Pedro Channel, CA, USA - 2 SPOT_SRF_2009-07-10 | ecosystem: Environmental > Aquatic > Marine > Strait... | reverse complement strand
TGTGTATTGGATGGTAATACAACTCAAAAGAGTTATCCAAGAACTGGAATAGATTATCCATCAGGTAGATGGTTAGAAATTTCTAACGTAACTACAAACACATTTGATATTAATATTGGTTCTTCTCCATATACAGCAGCTCATACTTTTGTATCAGCTACAACAAATGGATTAGAAAGACAGACTGGTACATTTACAATTAATGTGGGAGATGCTGGAAGTGCTTCTGGTTCAATCCATACATTTGTATCAGCATCTAATGAAGCAGTAAAACATTTACCTCAATCGGTACACACATTTGTATCTGCATCGAGTGGGGCAGTAAAACACTTACCTCAATCAAATCATACATTTGTTAGAACAATTGAAAATTCGATAAGTAGTTTACCTAATGAAATATCAAATGTATCTGCTAGTATAAAAGTAACAGATGTACCTCAGTATATCTCATCCTCGGCAAGTGGTACATTAGAAAATGTTGATTTTATATCATCGTCTGTATCAATTGTATATAATATGGTGGAATTTGGTACTTCTGGTTCTTATACTGCTACTTTATACAATACTGCTAGTGGAGCATCAACTGATGAATCAACGATAGCTGCATATGAAATTATTAGAAATAACATTTCATTTATTCAATCTGAAAGTTTAGCATACTTATCATCATCTTGGAGTACAGCTTCTTATGATGAAGTAAAATGTGGTAGGGATATTGGTTTAATCATCTCTGGTGCTGCTGAAGATTTAATTTGGGGTACTGTATCATCATCTGTGGTTAATGGTAAGTTCTACTTAGAATACCCATCCCAAGCTGAAACATCTCAATTAAATCAAACATTAGATGGTATTGAATATGCTAGTAAAATAACTCAGAAGTTAATTCAAAATATTGAATTTGTAGAACCATCTACTGAAGCATCTGCATCACATCAACTATTATTAGATAACAAATTATTAATCCAAAATGAAACTATTGAATACATATCATCATCTTGGAGTGATTTTGTTTATTCGGATGTATTGTGTAGAAGAGATATAGGACATATAATAGATGCAGCTGCAACTGATATTCTGTATGGAGGGAATGAACGTTCAGTACAAGCGGCATCTTTTTATTATAGTAATCCATCAGCAGCAACTGGTTCACAATTGAATCAAACTGTTGATGCTATTAATTACGCTAGAAGAATATCTAATAAAATACTTCAAAATGAAGTTTTACAATTACCTGAATTACAAACGTTAGGAGTAGCAGAATTAATCTCTGAAAATAGAAGTTTAATTCAAGAAGAAACTATTCAATTCCTTTCTTCTTCTTGGAGTACTTTTGAATACAATGAAGCTAAATGTAGAAGAGATACTGGATACATTATAGATGCGGTTGTAACTGATTTCGTATATGGTGGTAATGAAAGAGCAGTAAACGCTGGTGAATTCTATTATTTATATCCATCAGATGCAACTGGTTCACAATTGGTACAAACTATTGATGGTATTACTTACGCACAACGATTAACAAATAAATTAATTAATAATACAACATTAGTAACATCTTCATTAGAAAGGTTAGCAACTAAAGATTTATTAATTGATAATAAAGAATTAATTCAAAATGAAGTTATTCATTTTATTAGTTCTTCTTGGAGTACATTTGATTATATAGAATCTAAATGTAAAAGGGATGTGGGTTATATCATAGATGCAATCGCTACAGACGTTGTGTATGGTGGTAATGAACGAACAGTAGTTGCTGGTGAATTCTATTATAGATATCCATCTGAGGCAACTACAACTCAGTTAGACCAAACAATAACAGGTGTAAAACATGCAGCTGGATTATCAGAAAAAATTATTACAAATGGATTATTAGAAAATCCAAATAGTAATGTATTGGAATCTTATAACAGAATTAGAAACAACAGGTCAATGATTCAATCTGAGACTGTTGAGTTTATTGATAACTTATATCCATACTTTACTTATAATAGAGAAAAGTGTAAGAGAGATACTGGATTCATAATCGATGCAGTTGCAACTGATTTATTATGGGGAGGAAATGAAAGAAGTATCATCGCCGGTGATTACTATTATAGATACCCATCACAAGCAACTACATTCCAATTAAAGGAAACAGTAGAGGGAATTAGATACGCTGAGACTATTCTAAATAGTGTTGTTCTTAATGAAGTATTAGAACGACCAAAAATTATCTTTAATAGTGAAAATCATATTAAAGTTGATGGAGTTCCACAATATAGTGGTTCTATGGCTATTAGTGGTAGTAACTTAAATGAAGTAAGTTCATCATTTGAAATGATTAATGGAATTATAACCGATGGAATAAAATCATTTACTCCAACGGATGCAACTTATGACCCAGCAACTGGTGATTTTGTAATGACTATTCCAAATCACACATTAACTAATAGAAATGGTATCTATATAAAACCAAATTCATTTACATTTACTTGTGATATGGATGGTAATAGAACTGAGCATATTTTACCATCAATCGGACAACCTGCTTATAACAATAGATTGGGAATTCAATCTGTAACAACAAATACTATAACTGTAAATGTTGGTAAATCAGGTCCAAATGTAGAATATAATCCAACTAATGCAACGTATGACCCAGCAACTGGTGATTTTGTGGTAACTGTGGCAAGTCATAGTTTAAGTGTTGGTGAAGGTATTATTATGGAAGCTGAATCATTCGCATTCACTTGTGATATGGATGATAACCAATCAGTTAAATCTTACCCAAGAGTTGGTATAGACCCTAAAGCAGTTCGTTCAATCCCTCTTACAGCCGTAACTGATACTACAATGACATTTAATGTAGGAGCATCAGGTCCGAATAAATATTTCACACCTGTATCTGCTTCATACAACGCTCTAAGTGGAGATATGACTCTGACTGTTACTGAATCATTCGGATTGGGTGTTGGTAGAAGTGTGGTATTAGAAGATGAATCATTTGCATTTACTTGTGACCAAGATAATGATGCTACAACCCATTCTTATCCAAGACCAGGTTCAGACCCATATGCAGGAAAATCAATTGTAATTACTTCAGTTGGTACAACTTCTCATAGTGTAACTAATGCACCATATGATTCGGCAACTGGTGATGTAACTATTACAATAGCTAATCACAATTTCAATAATGGAGATTACATCAAATTAGATGATAACTCTCTAACTTATACTTGTGTATTAGATAATAATACAACTACAAAATCTTATCCAAGACCTAATTACGATTATCCAAGTGGAAGATGGTTAGAAATTTCTAATGTAACAACTAACACATTCGATATCAATATAGGTTCTTCACCATATGTAGGTTCACATACATTTGTATCGGCAACTACTAATGGATTGAAGAGACAAGATGGAACATTTACAATTAACGTAGGTGATGGTGGAAGTGCTTCTGGTTCTTTACACACATTCGTATCGGCATCTAACAACGCAGTAAAACATGAACCTCAATCAGTTCACACTTTCGTATCGGCTTCGAATGGTGCATTAAAACACCTACCTCAATCTAATCATAGATTTGTTAGAACTGAGTTAAGTTCTGTAAGTACTTTACCATATGAAATTAGAAATGTAGATTCTCTAACTAAAGTAACTGATACACTACAAGTTACCAAATCATATAGTGGTTCACAAACTGAAATTGGAATCATATCAGCTAGTATTGATATGATTAACGATATTATTAGATTAGGTTCTGATGATATTCCGTTTACTATTGCTAAACATTTCCAAACATCGGAATTAGATACTCCACAGCAATTAACTACATCTTCATATGTAACTGCTAGTGGCGATTATGATGTAAGTTCTGAAAAAACAATTGTATCTGAATCATTCTCATTAATTAATGATATTATTGAAAACACAACATCATCTATTGCTGATTTTGTTGATAACACATATAATAAACGTAAGTTTACAAATACAACACAATACTCATCTTCAGTATCAGCTTCAGCAACTGAACTTTCAATTGTTGAAAATAGATTTGGAATAGTTTCTAATATAGTAGAGAATGGATTATCACAAAAACCATCTATTATAAGAAATAATACTGATATAGATAATTTAATAAAAGTAACAAATACAGCACAATATATCTCATCATCAGCTGCTGATAAATTACAAGCTAAAATTATTTCTTCATCGGTAGCTATCGTAACTGATATTATTGAAAATGGTAGTGGCTCTGCACCAAATATTATTGAGTACACAACTCCATCTGATTCTCCAAAAGCTAGGTTAGCTTATGAATTGTTGAGAAATAACTTAGAGTTTATCAAAGAAGAAACTGTAGCTTATATTTCATCTTCTTGGAGTACATTTGAATATGATGATATTAAATGTAAGAGAGATGTTGGTTTAATTATATCTGGAGCAGCAGAAGATTTAATTTGGAATTCAAATTCAGCTTCCGTTGTTAATGGTAAATTCTATTTAGAATATCCATCAGCAGCAACTGGTTCTCAATTACAACAAACATTAGATGGAATTAACTACGCTAGTACGTTAGCACAACATATTGTTAGAAATAGAACATTCGTAACTGCATCAGCTGAGGTATCTGCATCATACAATTTATTGTTTGAAAATAAAGGGTTTATTCAAAACGAAACTATTGCTTACCTTAGTTCTTCTTGGAGTGATTTTGATTACAATCAAGAAACTTGTAAAAGGGATGTTGGATATATTGTAGATGCAGTAGCAACTGATTTAAAATACAATGGTAATGAGAGAAGTGTTATTGCTGGTGATTACTATTATAGATACCCATCAGCAGCAATTGTGGGTGGTGTTCCAAATGTAGACCAACAAAAAGACCCAACGGTAACTGGTATCAATTACGCTAAATCATTAGCATTAGAATTGGTTAGTGGTTCTACCTTTGTAACATCAAGTAATGAAGTTGAATACACTTATGATTCAATTAGAGAAAATAGAGAGTTTATCCAAGCAGAAACTGTAGCATTCGTAAACGCTAAGTATCCAAACTTACAATATAATGATGTAAGTTGTAGTAGAGATACTGGATTTATTGTTGATGCCGTTGCAACTGATTTAAGGTGGGGTGGTAACCAACGTTCAATCGTAGCTGGGCAATACTATTATAAATTCCCATCTCAAGCAACAACTACTCAATTGGGTGAAACTACTGATGCGGTAATTTACGCATCTAAGTTGGTAAGTGAATTGATTGATAAGAATACTTTACCAATTCCATCAGCTAGTTTAAACGTTGATAATAACATTAAGGTAATGGGTGGTACTCAATATACATCTTCATTATCGGCAAATCAATCAGATGTTGATTTCATATCATCATCTATTGATATTGTAACTACAATTGTAGTAGATGGAACTGGTTCATATGAAACTGCTGGTAATTATGTTACACCATCTAATGACCCTAATACAATAGCTGCTTATGAAATTATAAGAAATAACTTAGATTTCATTAAAGATGAAACTATCGCTTACTTATCTTCCTCTTGGGCAGATTTTGATTACAATGAAGAAAAATGTAGAAGGGATACTGGATTAATCATCTCTGGTGCAGCTGAAGATTTAATTTGGAACTCAAACTCAGCATCTATTGTAAATGGTAAATTTTATAATGAATTCCCATCTCAAGCAAATGGAACTGGTTCTCAAGTTGAGCAAACATTGGATGGTTTATTTTACGCTAGTAGAATAACTCAGAAATTAATTCAAAATATTGAATTCGTAGAACCAACAAATGAGGTATCTTCTTCTTGGGAATTATTAAGAAGTAATAAAGATTTTATTAAGGATGAATCAATTGCATATTTATCTTCTTCTTGGAGTGATTTTGAATATAATCAAGAAACTTGTAAAAGAGATATTGGGCATATTATAAATGCAATTGCAACTGATATATTATATGGTGGTAACGAAAGAAGTGTTATTGCTGGTAACTACTATTACAAATATCCTTCATCAGCAACAACAACACAACTTAATCCAACTATAACGGGTATCAACTACGCTGGTGATATTGCTGAAAATGTGATTGTAAACAATGTATTTGAAAACGTATCTTCTGAAAGAGTAGCAGGTAATGAATCTCTATTAAATAATAGAACATTTATTCAATCAGAATCATTAGCATACTTAACCGCTAGTTGGAGTACATTTGAATATGATAAAGATAAGTGTGCTAGAGATGTAGGTCATATCATAGATGCAGTAGCAACTGATTTCCTATATGGTGGTAATGAGAGAAGTAAAGTTGCTGGTGAATTCTATTACCTATATCCATCTGAAGCAACAACAACTCAAGCAAACCAAACAACGGATGGTATAAAATATGCTGGAAGAATATCAGAAGCATTATTACAAAATATACAATTTGTAACCGCATCAGCTGAAGTATCTGCATCATTTGATTTATTAAGAAAAAATAAACCATTTATACAAGAAGAAACAATTCAATATGTATCTTCATCTTGGAGTGGTGTTTATTATGATGAATCTAAATGTAGAAGAGATACTGGGTTTATCATAGATGCAGCTGCTACTGATATATTATATGGTGGTAATGAAAGAAGTGTTATAGCAGGTAACTATTACTTCCTATACCCATCATCTGCAACTGAAAGAGGAACTCCATCTGAAGTTGCTCAATTAGACCCAACAACAACAGGTATAAAATATGCTAGTGGATTGGCTCAAAATGTAATACAAAATGTTGAGTGGAACTCACCATCTGGTTCTACATTAGTTGCTGCTGATTTATTAGTTGATAACAAAACATTTATTCAAAAAGAAACTATCGCATTCTTATCTTCATCTTGGAGTGAATTCCCATACAATGAAGTAAGTTGTAGTAGAGATTTAGGATACATTATAGATGCAGTAAGAACCGACTTAGTATATGGAGGTAATGAGAGAAGTATTCAGGCGGCTACATTCTATTACTATATTCCATCGGTAGCGATTACCGAACAAAAACCTCAAACCATTGATGGTATTGATTTTGCTAAAGGAATAGCTGAAAAAGTTATTAAGCAAGACCAATTAACATTTGCTGGTTTAAATAGGAGAAATGGTTACGCTGATTTAATAGCAGCTAAGAAGTTTTTACAATCATCAGCAATTTCATATACCGAAGCGGCATTCCCAGGTTTTGAATATAACGAAGAGAAATGTTATAGAGATACTGGATTTATATTAGATGCTATTTCAACTGATTTATTGTATGGTGGTAATGAAAGAAGTATTGAAGCGGCTAAATCATACTACACAGGTGTTTATGGTGATGCTAGTGTAGTAATTAACGAACAAAAGAAAGAAACAGCAGAAACAAATAGATATTTAAGAACCTTATTCCAAAAAGTTGCAAGAAATGCACCATTGGAATTATTTGGTTCACTAATTATTACTACTGGGCATGATTTCTCATATGCTGGTTCTGGTGTAACTTATAAAGCATTACCTCCTAACCAAGGTGGTAATGGTGTACCAGACCCATCAAAAGAAATAGTTGAGTTAGGTGGTGGTAGAGTATTCTTTACCGCAGGTAACGAACTTGGTGACTTTAAGATTGGTACGGGACTTGTAATTAACCAAGCAACTGGTACATTACAGGGTAGAACATTCTCCCGTTCATTATTCTCATTAGTTACACCATTCTCTCTAGCTCTGGAAGGTTAATAAATTAAATAGTAATATTTATATAAGATAAAGTGAAAAAATATGGCAGATGAACTAATTCCATTAAACGCATTTAAATCAGTAGTAGCAACTTTAACTGGTGAAGAAGACCAGGTGTATAAGGCACCAACTGGTGTTTCTACCATCATATTATCGGCACAAATAACAAATAGTGGTACAAAAACTGAAGAAGTTGTAATTAAGCTGGCACCTAATAGAATAGTACCAATCCCACAAGTGGATGGTATTATTAATTCAGGTAGTTTTTTCTCATCATCAGCACTGATAACTGAGAATAAAACTTTCATTGAAAAGGAAGTAGCGGCTTACACTAGATTTAATAATAACCTTCAAGAAATACCATTTGGGTTTTCATCATCAAGATATGAGGGTTATGCTGAAACTTCTGTAAAAGCTGTAACTTTTGATATGATTAATAGTGGTAGCACTATTAGAACCAATAAAGCCGCATTATCATTCTATGATAAAGATGGGGTACTATTGATTCCAGATAATCAAATAACAGCATCTATAAATGCAATAAAATACACAAACACACTTGCTCAACAAATTATTCTAAACGAATCAGTAACAGGTTCCGATGATGTGGATAGATTATTTCAATCACAAATAACACAATCATTTAATACTAATTTAAGTGCAGAAAGTGGTTCATCAAATATCATAAATCAACTATTTACTGTAGTATCAGACATAATTGAGGACCCGGTAACATCTGTACAAACTCCGGTAGAGTTTGTAACAAATTTCCCAATACCTCAAGGAGATTCATTTTCACCTGTTGTGGCTGGTAAATTGGTATTAGAAGAGGATTATGGGCTAGTTTTTTCTGGTTCTACTGATTTAACTGTGGTTTTATCTATATTAGAAACCGCTAACGAATAAAAGAAGAGTTGTAAATGGGTCAATTACTAAGTGGTAAAGTAAAAGTAACTCGTCCGCAGGACGTATCGCTGGATAGGTATGAATATCTATCTCTTTCAGAAGCCGAGCCAAATTTAGGTATTCCTGAGAGTGGTAGTATTGATTCTGGTTCTTTTGCTTTAGTAGCTTCTGATGATGCTGGTAATAGATTATTTGTTACTAAAATTCAATTAGAAGAGTTTAGTGGTTCATTTAGTGGTTCATTTCAAGGTGATGGTTCACAACTAACAAATTTACCTTTAGTAGAAGATGCTAGTAGATTAATATCAGGTTCTGCATCCGCATCAATTTCCCCACAAACTGGATTCTTAGTTAATACATCTGGTTCTTTTGATGGTGGGTTGACTGTTGATGGTAATGGTAGATTTACTGGTGATTTAGTTGTTGATAATAAAATTATAGCAAGAGAAATTTTAGTTGAATTTATTTCTTCATCTATATTTTTCTCATCTGGTTCAAACAAATTCGGTGATGAACTAACTGATAGACAGGAATTTACAGGTTCAGTTGAGATAACTGGTTCATTAACAACCGATGGTATTGTTGAAATACCATTTGATAGTGAAGGATTCTTTAGTGGTAGTGGTGAGGGATTAAGTAACATACCTCGTTCAGCACTAACTGAAGATGCACAAGTATCAAGTAAAATTACTTCTGGTTCTGTAACCGCATCAGTTTCTCCTGATTTCGGATTCAGATTGGAAGGTGCGAATAGAGCAGAATTTTCATCATCTATATTTGTAGAAAATGGAGTATCTGCATCAGTATTTAGTGGTAGTGGTGCGGGGTTATTCGATATACCTCGTTCAGCACTTACTGAGGATGCATTGGTTACTAACCAAATTACATCAGGTTCAGTAACCGCATCGGTTTCACCTGATTTTGGATTTGTTGTTATATCCGAAGATAGTGGTTCTCAGATAACTGGTTCTATCAAAGTTAGTGGTAGTATAACCTTATCAGAAGGACAAACTTATTCTGGTAGTGGTGCTGATTTATTTAACATACCCCTATCAGCTTTAGCAACTGAAACGTTAATAGCAACTTCATTAGAGAGTGGTTCAGTAACGGCATCAGTTTCACCTGATACTGGATTCAAAGTAGAATCATTGGATAGTGGTTCACAATTCACTGGTTCTCTTAAAATTAGTGGTAGTATAACTTTAGCAGAAGGTGGAATTTATTCTGGTAGTGGTGCTGGGTTATTTGATATTCCTCGTTCAGCTCTTACCGAAGATGCACAAGAAACAAATAGAATTACTTCAGGTTCTGTAACCGCATCTGTTGACCCAAATGTTGGTTTTAAAGTAGAATCAATAGATAGTGGTTCACAAATAACTGGTTCAGTTAAAATTAGTGGTAGTATCACTTTAGCAGAGGGTGAATCTTATTCTGGTAGTGGTGCTAATTTATTCGATATTCCATTATCGGCATTAGCAACTGAAACATTAATTGCAACATCTTTAGAAAGTGGTTCTGTAACTGCATCCGTATCGCCTGATACTGGATTCAAAGTAGAATCATTGGATAGTGGTTCACAATTTACAGGTTCTTTATTTGTAAGTGGTGGAGTTACATTGGAAGATGGAATATACACTGGTGATGGTAGTGGATTATTTAATATTCCGATATCTAACTTAGCTGGTGATTCACCAAGAATTGCTAGTGGTTCAGCAACAGCATCAGTTGACCCAGAGGATGGTTTTAAATTCTTTGGAGCAGATAGAGCAGAATTTAGTTCTTCATTATTTGTATCTGAATCAATTGAAGCTAAAGAATTTAGTGGTTCGTTTAGTGGTAGTGGTGCTAACTTATTTGATATACCAGAATCAGCACTTTCTTTTGAAATAAGTAAAATTACTTCTGGTTCTGTAACCGCATCGGTTGATGCTGAAGATGGTTTTGTTGTAACTTCAATCGCTAGTGGTTCAACATTCTTTGGAGAGGTTAGGGTAGAAAGTGGTTCATCATATAGTGGTAGTGGTGCTAAATTATTTGATATTCCAGTAGCAGCTATTGTAGATTTAGATACTTCATTAATATTTAGTGGTTCGATAACTGCATCTACAAACCCAGAAGATGGATTTGTGGTAACTTCAATAGAAAGTGGTTCAACATTCTTTGGTGATGTAAAACTATCCTCAGGTTCAGTATTTAGTGGTAGTGGTAGAGATTTATTTGATATACCAAGAAGTGCATTAACTGAAGATGCACTATTATCATCTTTTATAGCAAGTGGTTCGGTAACTGCATCGGTATCTCCAGTATTTGGATTTAGATTAGAGGGTACTAATAGAGCAGAATTTAGTTCTTCTGTATTTGTAGAAAGCGGAGTATCCGCATCGGTATTTAGTGGTAGTGGTGCTGGGTTAACTGATATACCTGAATCTGCTTTAGCATTTGATATTAACAAAATTAGTAGTGGTTCAGCAACTGCATCTATTTCACCAAATGAGGGATTTGTAGTTAATACATTCTCAAAATTTGAATTTCCAGTATCAGCATCTATGTTTAGTGGTAGTGGTGCTGGTTTATTTGATATCCCACAATCAGCATTAACCGAAGAAGCATTTAGAATAGCAAGTGGTTCAGCAACTGCATCAGTTTCTCCTAACTTAGGATTTGTGGTTAATACATCTTCTTTATTTGAGCAAGATGTTAGAATTGATAGTGATTTAGTAGTAACTGGTAGAATCACAACAAACGAATTATATACAAACTTTATTTCATCATCGGTTGTTTATTCATCTGGTTCAAACATATTTGGGGATTCGGATACTGATAAACAAACATTAATTGGTGAAACTGAAATTATTGGTAATGTAACCGCAAGCGGAATCATTAGTTCATCATTTGAGGGTGATGGTAGTAGATTATTTAATATACCACAAAACGCATTATCTGAAGAAGCATTTAGAATCGCAAGTGGTTCAGTATCAGCTTCAGTATTATATAAATCAGGTTCAGATGAACCAAGCCTTTTCAGAGTAGAAGATACAACTAGAAAAGAAGTAAGAACTGAATTAAGTGGTTCTCTTGGAGTAAGTGGTAGTTTATCAGCATCTATGTTTAGTGGTAGTGGTGAGGGGTTATTTGATATTCCTCGTTCAGCATTAGCACCAGATGCATTATTATCAAACTTAATAGCAACTGGTTCTATTACTGCATCTCTTAACCCAGATGGTGGAATGAATGTAAATACATTCACAACAATTACTGGTGGGTTATTTGTAAAAGCAGAACAAACTCCGGGTGAAGAAGAAGTATCACTTATTGAATTGGGTGATAGTACAAGAATTAGTGGTTCGGTATTTATATCCGAATCAATTACAGCATCACTATTTCAAGGTGATGGTAGTGGTTTATTCAATATCCCAGCTGCACAACTTTCTGGTGATTCACCAAGAATAGCATCTGGTTCGGCAACCGCATCCATTTCACCTAACTTAGGATTTGAAGTAAATGTACCAGCAACGTTTGATGCTAGTATTTCAGCATCAACTACGGTATTTGCTAAAGATGTTGAAGTTGTTGATGATGTAACAGCCGATAGATTTATTGGTAACGAAGTTAGTGGGGCATTTAGTGGTAGTGGTAGAGATTTATTTGATATACCTCGTTCAGCACTAACTGAAGATGCACTACTTACTAATAATATTACAAGTGGGTCTATAACCGCATCGGTAATAGTAGTACCGCCTGAATCTGGTAGTAACATATTTAGAGTAGAAGATTCTACTGGAACAACTAAATCAGAATTTAGTGGTTCTGTATTCGTTTCAGAATCAATTACTTCTAAATTCTTCATTGGTGATGGTTCTCAATTAACAAATGTACAAGCTGAAGAATCTCCTGTAATTGCTAGTGGTTCGGCAACGGCATCAGTTGAAAGTGGTGATAGATTTATTGTAACTGCTGGTAGTGGTTCACAATTTACAGGTAGTGTTGATATAACAGGTTCAGTAGTAATTTCAAATGATTTAACTGCTAGTAGAATAAGTGTAGATGAATTAGATGTTACGATTATCACTTCAGAAGAATTTACTGGTTCGTTCTCTGGTTCTTTTGCTGGAGATGGTTCACAACTTAATAATATTCCATTTACATCTCTTAGTGGGGATGCACCAAGAATCGGTAGTGGTTCGGTAACTGCATCAACTGACCCAGATAGAGGATTTGTTGTGGAATCCTTAGATAGTGGTTCATTATTTACTGGTTCACTTTTTGTAAGTGGAAATGTTCAAATAAACGATGGTATTTTTAAAGGTGATGGTGCTGGATTATTTAATATCCCACAATCAGCATTAGCAGAAGATTCACCAAGAATCGCTAGTGGTTCTGTAACTGCATCTGTATCACCTGATTTAGGATTTGTAGTTAATACTTCTGGTTCGATTCAAGGTGATTTAACAATTGATAATGATTTATATGTAAGTGGGGCTATAAATGCTAGAGAGTTAAATGTAACATTTATAGATTCAGTTGTAATCACATCTTCTGGTTCAAATACATTTGGTAACGATTTAGATAATAGACAAGAATTTACAGGTTCGGTATTTGTAACAAATTCATTAGATGTTGATGGTGTAATTACTGGTGATGGTAGTGGTTTATTTAATATTCCACAATCGGCACTTACTGAAGAAGCATTTAGAATCGCAAGTGGTAGTGTAAGTGCATCTGTATCTCCAAATAAAGGATTTTTTGTAGAATCAATAGATAGTGGTTCTGAATTTACTGGTTCAGTTAGAATTAGTGGAAGTTTAAAAGTTGAAAATGATATTACTGCTAGTGGTGGAACTGTATCCGCATCATTCTTTGTTGGAGATGGTTCTCAATTAACCAACTTACCAGCTGCAGAATTTGCTGAAGAATCCAAAAGAATCGCAAGTGGTTCAGCAACTGCATCTATCTCACCAAACTTAGGATTCGTAGTTAATACTACAACTAACTTAGAAGATGATACCAGAATAACAGGTAGTTTCATAGTATCATCATCAAATGGTTTAGTTGATACTGGTTCAATAAATACTTCATTTGGTGTTACCAATGATGGTTCAACGGCATATAGATTTAGTGGTGGTATAACTGGTGATAATCCAAATATTACAATTGTAAGAGGATTAACCTATACATTTAACGTAGATGCAGCAGCACACCCATTTTATATTAAAACTCAAAATTCCGATGGAACTGGGTTTGAATATAGTGGTAGTGTAATAACAAACAATGGTACTGATAATGGTACAATAACATGGATAGTTTCTGGTTCAGCTCCTGATACACTTTATTATAATTGTGAAAATCACCTCGCAATGGGTGGTGAATTTAATATAGTTGATGAAATACCACTATATGGTCAAATTGATTTAATTGGTGATACTGAGATAGTTGGTAATCTAAATATAACAGGTAGTACATTTGTTACTGGTAATTTAGATGTATCTAATACAATAACAGCCAATGAGGTAAGTGCTAGTAAATTCTTAGGAGACTTTAGTGGTTCATTTAGTGGAAGTGGTAGGGATTTATTTGATATTCCACTTTCAGCATTAGCTGAAGATGTACTTCCTCGTTCATTTATCGCAAGTGGTTCAGTAACAGCCTCGGTTTCTCCAAACAAAGGATTTGAAGTAAACTCAATAGCAGCTATTACTGGTGGATTATTTATCGATGGTGAAACTCAAGCTTCTGGTGCATTTTTAGTATCTGCATCTTATGAACCATTTGTAGATGATACCACTTTAGTTGTAGAAGTACAATCTACTGATAGTGGTAACAAATACTTTATTGATGATGAACAACAACCAAAATTAGAATTTTTAGTTGGTTCAACATATACTATTTGGCAAAGTGGTAGTTCAAACGATACACATGATTTAAGATTTTCAACTACATTAGATGGTACTCACAATGGTGGTTCGGTATATACTGGTAGTGTTGATACTGGAAGTATTGCTGCTGGATTAAGTGGTTCGAGAGTAATCATAGATGTTAATTCAAATACACCATCAACTCTTTATTACTATTGTATTAACCACACTGGTATGGGTGGTATTGTTGAAGTTTATAGTGAAGAACCTTCTAATGCTAATATCGTATTTGATGGTAGAACTGATTTAAAGGATAATGTAAGAGTTGAGGCTGATTTAAAAGTTACTCAAACAATTACTACATTAGATGCGAATGTAACAAATGATTTAAACGTTACCGATACAACAACTACTGAAAAATTAGTAGCAAATCATATTACTGCATCATCGATTACCGCATCTTATTTAGATTTCATTAATTTTGATGAAGATAATCTAAGTATACCTGGTAGATTAAAATGGAATGAAACTGATGGTACTCTTGATTTAGGAATGAAGGGTGGTTTAGCTACTCAACAAATTGGACAAGAATTATATTACCCACCTGTTGTTAATAAAGCTGGTGAAGATTTATTAGATGGTACGTTAGTAATGGTTGACCCAACTCAACCAGCACAAGGTAATAGAATTAGAGTAATAAAGGCAATTACGGATGGTACTTATGAGGAATCATTATTAGTTGGTATTTTAACTGAACGAATATTAGATAATCAAGAGGGGTTTGTAACTTGGTTTGGTAAAGTTAGAAATCTTAAAATAAATGAATTAGAATCAGGTAATTTAAAATCTGCTAGTGAAACTTGGGAAGAAGGAAATATACTTTATCCAAACCCACTTTTACCTGGTGGTTTAACAAATACATTACCTGAAGCACCTAACTTAAAATCAACAATTGCAGTTGTTACTTCTGTAAATGGACAAAATATAAATTTATTAGTTAGACCTAGGTTAGGTGAACATTTAGGTGATTTACATGATGTACAACTTACTACAAATGATGCTATATTAGTTGATAGTGGTTCAATTAAATCAAATGATGGTGATTTATTGGTTTACAATAGTGGTTCTCAAAGATGGGAAAACACACGAGAAAATTTAGAACTTAGTGGTTCATTCTCTGGTTCATTTGCTGGTGATGGTTCTCAATTAACCAACATCTCATTAGCAAACTTATCATTTGATGTAAATAGATTAGTAACAGGTTCAGTAACGGCATCGGTTACTAATGATGGATTCTTTAGAGTAGAATCAACATCTTCTGTAACAACTGAATTAAGTGGTTCATTAAAAGTATCTGAATCAATTGATTTTGGTGGAGTTATTACTGGTGATGGTTCTGGTCTTACAAATATTTCACTTGCTAACTTAGCATTTGATGTAAACCAAATTGTAACTGGGTCTGTAACCGCATCTACCAAAGAAGATGGGAGATTTATTGTTGAAGATACTGCTGGTGGTGTAAAAGCAGAATTTAGTGGTTCGGTAGAAATTTCACAATCATTAAATGTTGGTGGAGTACTTAGTGGTGATGGTAGTGGTTTAACAAATATATCAATTGCTAACTTAGCATTTGATGCTGATAGAATTGCTACTGGTTCGGTAACCGCATCGGTTGATGAATCTGGATTATTCCAACTATCATCTACTGGTTCAGTAAAATCAGAATTTAGTGGTTCGGTGTTTATATCAGAATCTATATCAGCATCCTTATATTTTGGTGATGGTGGTGGATTATTTAATATTCCTGCTGAAGCACTTCAAGATTTAGAATTGGATAAAATTGTATCTGGTTCTGGTGAAGCTAAAATCGACCCTAATAAATTATTAGTAAATGTACCACTAACAGCATCTAGATTTGATGGTGATGGTAGTGGGTTATTTAATATTCCAGCGGAATCGTTGACAGATTTAGAGTTAAGTTTAATTACTTCTGGTTCAACCTTCGCACAAGTAAGTGATAACAAAGGATTTGTAGTATTTGCACCTGAAAGTGGTTCACAATTAACTGGTTCATTATTTGTAAGTGGAGCGATTTCACTAATTAGTGGTTCATCATTTAGTGGTAGTGGTAGAAACCTATTTGATATACCAGCTGATGCAATCTTTGATTTAGACCAGACACGAATTACTTCTGGTTCGGTAACTGCATCGGTATCTCCTGTTCAAGGTTTTGTTGTAAATACATCCGCATCGATTGAAGGTGATTTAACAGTAGAAAATAATATCATTACAACTGATATTACTGCGAGTATATTTAGAGGAGGATTATTCTCTGGTTCATTTGAAGGACCTTATAGAGGAGAGGGTGATGCTGAAGATAGAGATATTCTAATCTTTGATGAGGATGCTAATAAATTTGTACCTGTACCTGAATCAACTCCAACTACAACCGAACCATTCTCAAATGTAACTGAAGTAACAATTGTTCATAACTTTGATGTAGCATACCCAATCGTACAGGTTTATGAAACTGGTTCAAATGGAATGATTATTCCTTTAGCTATTGAATCTATTGATAATAATACTGTTAAAGTTAAATTTAGTGGATTAACAAGTGGACAAATCGTTGTTGGTAGTGGTGGTTCTAAGATTAGTGGAGCAATTAGTGGAGATAATGTAATAGGTACAGTTGATTCAGCATCATACGCTATATTTGCTGAAACTGCTGGAACGGCATCTTCGGTAGCTGGATTAGATTCAGCATCATTAGCTGCATTGCAAGATTTAGAAAACTTTGTAAGAAACGAACAAACGGCATCAATGACCGTTCTTTCTTCTTCATTCGCAATTACAGCATCTTACGCTGAAAACGCTGAAGTTAGTGTTGATTTAAGTGAATATATAGAAAATAGCCAAACTTCTTCAATGAGTGTGGCTACTGCATCATTCTCACACTTCGCTGTAACTGCTTCATACGCATTAAATGCTGGTGCTGGTGGTGGTGGAACTGATTTATACATATTTGAAACTGGTTCGGTGGTAAATGGATTAGTAGGAAATATGAACTTTACTGGTTCTGGTGTTAGTGTAACACCTTCTGGTTCAGATGGGGTATTAGTGGAAGTTTTAAGTAACTCCACAGGTGATGGATTCCCATTCTCAGGAAAAGCTGAATTAAGTGGTAGTTTAAATGTAACTGGAAGTTTAGTTGTAACTGGTAGTGTATTCTTAGATTTAGAAACTGGTAATTCGAATGATTTAGTAATATACGATACAACTAATAAGAAATTACAAACCAAAAGTATAGCTGAAGTAGCTGGTACTTCTGGTACAACAGGTACTGCTGGTACGTCTGGTACTGCGGGAACAACTGGTTCATCAGGTACAACTGGTTCATCTGGTACATCTGGTATAGATGGTACTTCTGGAACATCTGGTACTGATGGAACATCTGGTACATCTGGTACAACCGGTTCTGCTGGTACAACTGGTTCGGCTGGTACATCTGGTTCTTCTGGAACTTCTGGTTCCGATGGTACTTCTGGTTCATCAGGTACATCTGGTTCTTCTGGTTCAAGCGGAAGTAGTGGTTCCACTGGTAGTAGTGGTACAACTGGTTCTGAGGGAACCTCTGGTTCTTCTGGAACATCTGGTTCAAGTGGAAGTAGTGGTACTTCTGGTTCAACTGGTACGGCTGGTACATCTGGTACAAGTGGTTCATCTGGTACAAGCGGAAGTAGTGGTACTTCTGGTATCGAAGGTGGTGGAATGTTTATAGTTAGAAGTAATGGATTTGTTTATAACATAGATGGTACTTCTGGGGATTTCCCAATACTAACAGTGGTAAGGGGAGAATTATTCTACTTTGATGTAAGTAATGTAAGTGGAACTCACCCATTTGCATTAAGATTAGCAGATGGAAATACAAATGTTGTTCCTGGTACAACAAACAATGACCCAACAAATGGTGTTGCAAATACATCAACATTAATAAAATATAGAGTTCCTGAAAATGCACCTGATAGTATAGTTTATCAATGTGCGGTGCATAGTTCAATGATTGGAACTATAAACATCGTTGATAAGAATGGTTCAGCTGGAACTTCAGGTACATCAGCAACTTCTGGAACATCTGGAACAAGTGGTACATCTGGAACATCTGGTACTGATGGTTCTACTGGTTCAGCTGGTACTTCTGGAACCGATGGTTCTGAAGGTACATCAGGTACAACTGGTTCATTTGGTACATCTGGTTCATCAGGCGTAAGTGGAACATCTGGTACATCTGGTACTGATGGTTCTACTGGTTCAGCTGGTTCTACTGGTACTGCTGGTTCATCGGGTACAACTGGTTCAACTGGTACTTCTGGTTCTTCTGGTTCATCAGGTACTTCGGGAACGAGTGGAACGGATGGTTCTACTGGTACTGGAGGTACTTCGGGTTCTTCTGGTTCTGCTGGTACATCTGGAACAACGGGTACTTCTGGTTCATCTGGTACTTCGGGTTCTGCTGGTACAAGCGGTTCAAGTGGAAGTAGTGGTTCTACTGGTAGTAGCGGTACAACTGGTTCCGAAGGTACTTCTGGTACTTCTGGAACTTCAGGTACAAGCGGTAGTAGTGGAAGTAGTGGTACAAGCGGAAGTAGTGGGTCAACTGGTTCAGCTGGTACGAGTGGTGTAGGTACTGATGGTACTTCAGGTTCTTCTGGAACAAATGGTACATCTGGAAGTAGTGGTACTTCTTCTACATCTGGTACGTCTGGTACATCTGGTTCAACTGGTTCAGCTGGTACAACAGGTTCAGATGGAACTTCAGGTACATCAGGTTCCGATGGTTCAAGTGGTTCTTCTGGTTCTTCATCAACTTCTGGAACAAGTGGTACGAGTGGAACATCTGGTACGAGTGGAACATCTGGAAGTAGTGGAACATCTGGTACTTCTGGTTCAGATGGTTCAACTGGTTCGGCTGGTTCGGCTGGTTCAAGTGGAACATCTGGTAGTAGTGGTAGTAGTGGAGCACAAGGAACTTCAGGTTCAGCTGGTACAAGTGGAAGTAGTGGAACAAGTGGAGAACAAGGAACTTCAGGTTCAGCAGGAACAAGCGGAAGTAGTGGTTCAGCTGGTACAACTGGTTCAGCTGGTACAACTGGTTCATCGGGTACATCAGGTACATCAGGTACTTCTGGTTCAAATGGAACATCTGGAACGAGTGGATTAGATGGAACTGCTGGTACAAGTGGTAGTAGTGGTTCATCAGGAACAACTGGTTCTTCTGGTAGTAGTGGTACATCAGGTTCTGATGGTACTTCTGGTACTTCTGGTTCTTCTGGTTCAGATGGAACAAGTGGCTCATCTGGTTCAACTGGTTCAGCTGGTACATCAGGTACAAGTGGAGAAAGTGGTTCTTCTGGTACATCTGGTACGGATGGTAGTAGTGGTACTTCTGGTTCTGATGGAACATCTGGTTCAGCTGGTACATCAGGTTCAACTGGTTCTTCTGGAACGAGTGGAAGTAGTGGAACTTCAGGTTCAGCTGGTACAAGCGGAACAAATGGAACTTCAGGTTCAGCAGGAACAAGCGGAAGTAGTGGTACATCGGCTGAAGGAAGTAGTGGTAGTAGTGGTACATCTGGAACGAGTGGAAGTAGTGGAACAAGCGCTACAAGCGGAACTGCTGGTTCAAGTGGTACATCAGCTGAAGGAACTTCTGGTTCGGCTGGTACATCAGGTACATCTGGTTCTTCAGGTTCTTCTGGAACAAGTGGAACTGCTGGTTCAAGTGGTACATCTGCTGAAGGTAGTAGTGGTACATCTGGAACAAGTGGAATTGATGGTAGTAGTGGTTCATCTGGTATAGATGGTGAAACAGGTAGTAGTGGTATAGATGGAACAAGTGGTAGTACGGGTACAAGCGGAACAAGTGGATTAGATGGTACATTCTTCGGTTCAAGTGGAACCGCTGGTTCTTCTGGTACAAGTGGAGCTGGTACTGATGGTTCAGCTGGTACATCGGGTTCATCTGGTACGTCTGGATTAGATGGTACATTCTTCGGAAGTAGTGGTACAACTGGAACCGCAGGAAGTGGAGGTACTTCTGGTACTGCTGGTACAAGTGGAGCTGGTACTGATGGTTCGGCTGGTACAAGTGGAAGTAGTGGTACAACTGGTTCAAGTGGTACATCTGCTGAAGGAACATCAGGTTCAAGTGGTACTTCTGGTGCTGGAACATCTGGTAGTGGAGGTACATCGGGTACGGATGGTTCTTCTGGAACAAATGGTACATCTGGTACAAGTGGTTTAGATGGTACGTTCTTCGGTTCATCAGGTACGGCTGGTTCTTCTGGTACAAGCGGGGCAGGTACATCAGGTTCTTCTGGTGCTGATGGTGTTGATGGAACATCTGGTTCATCGGGTGTAGATGGTACATTCTTTGGTTCGAGTGGAACTGCTGGTTCTTCTGGTACAAGTGGAGCTGGTTCTTCTGGTACAAGCGGAACAACTGGAACCTCAGGTTCTTCTGGTTTAGATGGTACATTCTTCGGTTCGGCTGGTACTTCTGGTACGAGTGGAGCTGGTACTTCTGGTACAAGTGGAACAACTGGAACATCTGGTTCTTCTGGTTTAGATGGAACAAATTTTGGGTCAGCTGGTACTTCTGGTACAAGTGGAACAACTGGTACTTCTGGTTCAGCTGGTACTTCGGGTTCAACAGGTACTTCTGGTAGTTCTGGTTTAGATGGAACCTTCTTTGGTTCTTCAGGAACAAGTGGTACAACGGGTACTTCTGGTACATCTGGTTCTGGAGCATCTGGTATTGATGGTACTTCTGGTTCAAGTGGTATTGATGGAACAAACTTTGGTAGTGATGGTACTTCTGGTTCAAGTGGAGAGGCTGGTACATCTGGTACATCAGGTGCTGGAACCTCTGGTACTTCTGGATTAGGTACTGATGGTACATCAGGTACATCTGCGGTAGGAAGTAGTGGAACATCTGGTAGAGATGGTACAATTGGAACTTCTGGTTCATCTGGTCAAACTGGTTCATCAGGTACTTCTGGATTGGATGGAACATTATTTGGAAGTAGTGGAACTTCAGGTTCATCGGGTACTACGGGTACTGATGGTTCTTCTGGAACAAGTGGAAGTAGTGGAACAAGTGGATTAGATGGAACTTTCTTCGGAAGTAGTGGTATTGATGGAACATCAGGTACAACAGGTACTGCTGGTACTTCTGGTATTACTGGTTCACATGGTACATCAGGATTAGGTTCAGATGGTTCAGCTGGTACATCTGGTACATCAGCTGAGGGAAGTAGTGGTACATCGGGTACTTCTGGTGTAGATGCAACTGGTACTGCTGGTTCTTCTGGTACAAGTGGAATAGGTTCATCAGGTACTTCTGGTTTACTTGATTTAAATGGAGTAACTGAAAATGGTGTAATCACTTATAATGGTACTGGGAATCAAGCAACTGTTGAGGACACACTTATTTATGATGGAACTACGTTAGAAGCACCTCAAATATCAGGTTCAATTTTTATTACATCAAAAACGTTTATTGAACTTTATAAAGATTTAGGAGCTGGTGCCAATGTAACAATCGATTTAGAACAAGGAAATAACTTCGAATATGAAGTAAGTAATAACTGTACATTTACATTCTCAAACCCACCAGGCGCTCCAAAAGCATTTGGATTCACATTGGTGGTAGAAAATGGTGGAGCATTTACAGTAAGTTGGCCAACTGGAGTATTATGGGCAAATGGTAACGCACCAACCCTAACTACTTCTGGTAAAGATATCTTAGTATTCTATACTTATGATACGGGAACAACTTATTATGGCTTCCTAAGTGCAGCAAATATGAGTTAACAAATAGTTATATAAAATGGGAATAGCAAGAAGATTAACAAGTGTAACAGGAGGAGAATTGGAATCATTTGTATTTAGAATAGTAACAACATCACCAAATCAGACATATGAATTACCTATTTCTGATTATGGAAGTAACACGCCGAATTTTACAGTAAATTGGGATGATGGTAGTGATAATCTAATACAATCTTCATCGGATGTAAATAAATTACATACGTTTAGTTCAGCTGGTACTTATGATATTGAACTAAATGGAACTGTACCTTCATTTAAAGTAGATAATAATTCCTTATATAGAGGATTATATACTGCTGTATTATCTTGGGGTGAAACTTCATTTAGAACATTAAACTTTCATGGTTGTACTAATTTAACATCTGTACCAACTACTGATTTTGAAGGATTAAGTACTATATTTAACTTAGATAACTTTTTTAGACGTACTGGTATAACATCATTACCTTCTGGTTTGTTAGATTTTATGGTTAATGTAACAAGTTTTGTGGATAGTTTTTCGTTTATGCAAATTTCATCAATTCCTTCTGGATTTTTTGATAATTGTACACAAGCTCTATCATTCAACTCCACATTTAACCAATGTTTTAATTTAAGTGCTATTCCATCTGGATTATTTGATAATAATACAAGTGTAACTAACTTTTCATCAACATTTAAAAGTTGTACATCGATAGGTTCAATTCCAACGGGATTATTTGATAATAACACATCAGTTACAACATTTTTCTCAGTATTTAGGATGCCAACAACTTCTAATTCATTAACTGGAAATGCTCCAGAACTTTGGACTAGGAATCCAGTTCCTTTAGGATTATATGCATTTAGAAACGCAACTGGATTAAGTAATTACGCATCAATACCAGCAAATTGGAAATAAAAATATAAAGTTATGTATATAAAAGTAAGTGGTTCAGAAATAACATACCCATACACCTTAGATAATTTAAGGAGTGATAATACTAATGTTAGTTTTCCAAAAAACTTAACAAATGATGTATTAATGTCTTTTCATACATATCCTGTTATTTCAGTTTCTGTTGATATAGATTCTGATTATGAAAAAAATTATACTGAAGGTACTCCAATTCAAAGTGGTTCTGTTTATGTTCAGAATTGGATAACTTCATCAGCTTCTTCTGAAGAGATATTACAAAGGAAAGAAGAAAAGTGGACAGAGATTAGAGAAACAAGAAATAATTTACTAAGTGAATGTGATTGGACACAAATGAATGATACTCCAATTAGTGGTTCTAAATTAGCCGAATGGCAAACATACAGACAATCATTAAGAGATATTACATCCCAATCTAATCCATTTGAAGTAAGTTGGCCTACAAAGCCATAATAGTAAATGAAAATTAGTTATATTTATACCTATAACCAATGGATAGATAAATGAGAATAGATTCGCCGATTTTTTCAGGTTCGATAGAACAATCACTATCAGCATATGCTGATTTAAGTGGTTCCTTTACTGGTTCCTTCACTGGTTCCTTTACTGGAGATATTTCGGTAACTGAAGCAGAGTTCGATAGATTAATTGTAAAGGATACAATTACAATCGGTGAAGAGAATACATCAGGTACATCTGTAATCGTTTCACAATCCATTCAAGTTAGTGGTTCTGTTAACATTGGACCTGATGATTCGTTCAATGTTGATGGTGTAAATGTTTTAGATTCAGCAATCGCTTTTGCAATTGCTTTAGGATAAAGGAATAATATATGGCAAATACATTTAAAAATAGTATTAAAGGACCCGCTGGAACAGGCGGTTTATCTGTTTATACCTGTCCTGCTGCAACATCTGCAACTGTGATTGGTGTAAATGTGGCAAATATAGTATCACAAAATATTAATGTTGATGTTCAGTTAACTGATGATTCTGAATCAGTTACTAAATATTTATTAAAAGGTGCTGTAATTCCACAAGGTTCTTCAACAATATTAGTTGGTGGAGACCAAAAAGTAGTGTTAGAAGCAAACGATTCGATAACTGTAACATCTTCGGTGAATTCATCCGCAGATGTTGTGGTATCAGTATTAGAAATTACATAAAGTAATAATGTATGAGCTATAAAGGTATAGACCCAAATGGTATAAATCAAATCAGCCAATCTTTACTTTCCGTTGATGTAAATGGAGTAAGGCAGGCAACGATATCAACTGAATCAGTTGATATTATAAATGACCTTAATGTTGAGGGTAGTGTTTCTGCTTCTCAATTTACAGGTAGTGGTGTTGGTTTATATGATATACCTACTGAAGCTCTTTCAGCAGATGCCGCTTCTAAAATAATAAGTGGTTCAGCATCAGCAGTAGTTTCACCGGATAAAGGATTAAAAATAAATGTAGATACATCTATTAGCGGTGCATTAAATGTATCCGAATCTTTAACAGTTGGTGGAGTAATTAGTGGTGATGGTAGTGGAATTACAAATATTAACGCAGACTCAATTGGTGATATAGATAGATTAAAATCAGGTTCAGCTGAAGCTATAATTTCACCAAACTTAGGACTTGAAATTAATGTAAATACTGAAATAAGTGGTACATTAGATGTTAGTGGTTCTATAAGAGTAAATGATACTTTAACAATAGATAAATCAGCTAACATTGGAACTGATTTAACCATTGGAAACGATTTAACAGTAGCTGGTAAAATTACCTCTACTGAAATTCATACAACATATTTATCATCTTCAGTAGTTTACGCTACTGGTTCTAACAAATTTGGTGATGGTGCTTCTGATAAGCAAGAGTTCACCGGTTCAGTTGGTGTAAAGGGTGATTTGGGTGTTGATGGTAATGTAGATTTTAGTGGAAACTTAACCGCAGATGATTTACCAATAGGTACATCTAATGAAGTTGTAGTTTTCGATACAACAACAGGTACATTCCAACGAAAGTTTAACGCATCATCTTCTGGTACTTCAGGTACATCTGGTTCATCTGGTTCATCTGGAACAAGTGGTTCTGGTGGTTCATCTGGTACATCTGGTAGTGGTGGTTCTTCTGGAACAAGCGGAAGTGGAGGTTCCTCTGGTACATCTGGTAGTGGAGGTTCTTCAGGAACAAGTGGTTCTGGAGGCTCAAGTGGTACAAGTGGTTCTGGGGGTTCATCTGGTTCTGGTGGTTCAAGTGGAACAAGCGGAAGTGGAGGTTCTTCTGGTACATCTGGTAGTGGGGGTTCATCTGGTACATCTGGTAGTGGAGGAAGTTCTGGTACTGCTGGTACTGGAGGTACATCTGGTACAAAGGGTAGTGCGGGTACATCAGGTTCAGCTGGTACATCTGGTGATGATGGTACAAGTGGTTCTGGTGGTACAAGTGGTACAGGTGGTTCTGCTGGTACATCTGGTTCAGTAGGTTCAGCTGGTACATCTGGTTCTGGTGGTACTTCTGGTGATGATGGTACTGATGGGACGGGAGGTTCAAGTGGAACATCTGGTTCATCAGGTACAACTGGTTCTTCTGGAACAAGTGGAAGTAGTGGAACATCAGGTAGTGGAGGTACATCTGGTTCTTCAGCATCCGCTGGTAGTGGAGGTTCTTCTGGTACAAGTGGAAGTGGTGGAAGTAGTGGAACAAGCGGAAGTGGTGGAAGTAGTGGAACAAGTGGTTCAGCTGGTTCAACAGGTACAGCCGGTACATCTGCAACTGCTGGTAGTGGTGGTTCTTCTGGTTCTGGTGGTTCAAGCGGAACATCTAGTAGTGGAGGAAGTTCTGGTACTGGTGGTACAACTGGTTCTGCTGGTACAACTGGTTCTTCTGGTACAACTGGTTCTTCTGGAACAAGTGGTTCAAGTGGTAGTGGAGGAACATCTGGTAGTGGAGGAACAAGTGGTTCAACTGGTTCAAGTGGTATAACTGGAGCGGGTGGTTCTGCTGGTACATCTGGTAGTGGTGGAACATCTGGAACAAGTGGTTCAGGTGGTACGTCTGGTAATGACGGTGATGATGGTGATGATGGAACATCAGGTTCTTCAGGTAGTGGAGGTACATCAGGTACTTCTGCATCATCTGGTACTGGTGGTTCAGCTGGTTCTTCTGGTAGTGGAGGTACATCAGGTACGTCTGGAAGTGGAGGTACATCTGGTACTTCAGCATCTTCTGGTTCTGGTGGTACTGCTGGTAGTGGAGGTACATCAGGTACTGCAGGTACTGCAGGTACTGGTGGTTCTTCTGGTACTTCAGGTAGTGGAGGTTCTTCTGGTACAAGTGGTGAACAAGGTACTTCTGGTTCCGATGGTACATCAGGTAGTGGTGGTTCTTCTGGTTCTGGTGGTTCTTCTGGAACAAGTGGTACATCAGCAACGGCTGGTAGTGGTGGTTCTTCTGGTACTTCAGGTAGTGAAGGTTCATCTGGTTCTTCTGGAAGTGCAGGAACAAGTGGAAGTGCAGGAACAAGTGGAAGTGGTGGTTCATCGGGTACATCAGGTACTTCTGGAAGTGGTGGTTCAAGTGGTACTGCTGGTTCAAGTGGAGTATTATCCTTAACAGGTGCAACCGATAATGGATTAATTACACTAAATGGTACTGCACCAAATGCAACTGTTGAAAGTAATCTTACTTTTGATGGTACAACCCTAAACATAACAGGTAATCTGAATGTAACAGGTACACAAACAATTGTGAATACCGAAACTATTCAGTTAGCAGATAATATTATAACTCTTAATTCAAACTTTACATCTGGTACTCCTTCTGAGGATTCTGGTATTGAGATTTTAAGAGGTTCTGAAGCAACTAAAAAATTCCTTTGGGATGAATCACAAAATGTGTGGTACGCTGATGATGGTTTAAGAACACCACAGCTATATGTAGATTCTTACATTAGACATGGTGGTGATTCAAATACATACATTCGGTTTGTAGGTGGTGATGACCTTCAGTTAGTAGCTGGTGGTAGACAGATGTTAAGAATGGATGAGGGTACTGACCCAGATAGATTACGATTTGTAACCGATGATAACTATACGGATTCATCTGGTAATTGGAATATGACTGGTAATGTAACGGTTGGTGGTTCATTAATCTTAGATGATACGGCTGGAGCAATAACTAAATTTACTAATGAGAATAATCTATCGATTTATTCAGACCATTTAGTAAACTTTATTGAAAGTGATGCAAGTAACACAAGAGCAGTATTTGGATTAAATGGAAGTGGTAACTTTACATTTGGACAAG
>Ga0181379_1000248_pt1 | contig 27608 bp, 8 predicted proteins | sample 2SPOviralmetaG_FD_130115 | JGI IMG/M metagenome (GOLD analysis project Ga0181379, IMG submission 130115) | Marine viral communities from the oligotrophic San Pedro Time Series (SPOT) site, San Pedro Channel, CA, USA - 2 SPOT_SRF_2009-07-10 | ecosystem: Environmental > Aquatic > Marine > Strait... | reverse complement strand
GCCATTTTCAGATGTGGTAGTATATTGTGTATCATCAATGTCTGCAACAACAACTCCACCAGTTACTGCAGTGATTTTTACAAACACATCGTGAGTAATATCTTCGCCCTGTGGGGCAAAATTCGATGTATCGATAAATTCTGGAAACTTTTCTGCCACAGTTTCTCCTAGTTTTGCTGGTTCTGGATATGAAGTAGGTCAAACTCTAACTATTTCTGGACAAAGATTGGGATATCAGTGGATTAAAGATAATTTTGTAGCCGGATTATCTAAAGTAGGCGATAACGCACTATTCACTAATTTTGGCTATACGAGAACTAATGATATTGATGCAGTACTGGACGAAAAATTAACTTCTGGAGAATTGACATTAGACTTTTGGTATTTTAGAAAATCTATATCGGTTACTGATCTTTCATCTCCTGGCGGAACTTTGTTCTCTTTTAATGTTGAAAATACTGGCGAACAAAAATCAATCCTTTGGCAAAGACCAGATGGAACATTATTATTGGAAGATGGTGGTGGAAATCAATTAACTTCTGCTCAATTGGAATTTGGAAAATGGCATCATATTGCTATTCATTTCTCAAATGCCAGCACTACACTATATGTAGATGGCAAAAAAGAAGATACAATTTCAAGTGTTAATATGTTGCAATACTCATCTGGAACTAACTTTTATGTTGGTGCAAGACAAGAGGTGAGTGCAGATTATATTATGTTCGATTATACGTTAGGTTTCTTTGGTAGTATGAGGTTTACCTCAGGGCAGAGATATGAAGAACAACCAATAAATGTAGATGGAGATATCTTAGTTGAAGATAGGGGTACAGAAAATCCAATAAGTGGCAACGGATTAAATCCTATTCATGTAAATCCTGTTCCTAGTTATAGAACTATAAGAAACTCTACACAACAGCAAAATACTTTTACAGCAGATCAGGGCCAGACCATATTCGCCCTTGAATATGATGCATCACTCCAAGTCAATATATTAGTTAATGATGTATCAAATACAAACTTTACTGCAACAGACGGTGAGCAGATAATTTTTAGTAGTGGGCTATCTGAAGGTGATATAGTAAAAGTTTCTTCGTATTCTAATATTGAAGATGATGTTGAATATATTATATACGACAACACAAACGCAGCTGCTGGTAATAAAATTTCACTGCGTCATGCTGATGCTACTGGAATATATTCTACATACAACTTACCAGATGGCCATTCGTTAAGAGTTAAATATTCTGCGCGGCCTCCTGCTGGAGTTTCTGGAACAAGACTTATAAGCAAAGGTGCTAATTATATTAGACAACCATATGGTTATGTGAGGAATAAAACTCTAAGTTATTCCTCACAGGGCGATGGAGCATTTTTCAAAGGTATGGGAAGTTCTATTGGTGGAATTAGTAAGGTAAAGATATTTGAAAGTGATATCCAAGATGAATATGATGGCTTTGGAGTAGGATATGACACAGCACCCACAATAGACCTTTCGAGCATAGGTAATGGAGATGCACAAGTAACAGTCAAGACAGGCCCTCTTTGTGTAAGAGAGGGTGCATATATAAACGATCAAGGGTTCTTATCTGATAATAATAGAATTACGGATAGTTATCTATGGCAAGACTATTCTTATGTTATAAAAGTTGGAAGATATATTGATGAGTGGAGAAAAATAGTTAAAAAGGTTCTACACCCAGCTGGTATGATGATGTTTGGTGAATATTCTATAACCACTACGGCAGGTCTGAGAAGAACTACAAACTCTGCGTGGAGTCAGTTAATTTATGAGATTATCAAAAATATTAATCTTAAAGTCAAAAATATGGATGGTTTGGGAAGATGGACTTATGGACACTCTGATGTTCAAGATACAAACAATTTAAATTCGCATGGAATACGAGTTACATATGACAATAGACAACCAACAATCGATAGTATGATTGATGGACTATATGCCGGTGTTGGTACTGGCGAAATATCCGATGACACTATTGGGGCAGCATCTGTCGATACTGGTTCGGGTAGATATGCACTTTTAGATAGCTCAAATGCAGATGCCCTAGATTGGAATTTGGTTGAAAAAATTGCATTGAATTATAAAGATGCCTTTGGCACTGATAATGCAAATTATTATGAATCTGAAATCATTGGAAATAACTTTACTGTATATGATACTTCAGATGCAAGTATTACAAGTGATGAATGGTTGAATACTCGCCCTTGGGGTAAATATGAAGTTACTTCTGTAGAATTTGATGATGATGCTGAAGATAGATATGCAATTCTTAGCGTTAAATACTTACGTCATTATAAGACTATGCCAAATCTATCTCCAGAAAATAGAGTGGAGTTCAGATGGGATAATATATTTAGAGGAAATGTTGATAGACAACCAAATCATTGGATAGGTTCCACGGCAGATGGTGCCAATCCAAGAGATGAAAAAATGATCATAAATATTTCTGGAAGATATAACAATAATAAAGAAGGAGATGTTCCAACTCTACACACAACTTACCGTTCTCTAGAAAGATTTAAGTTTTACTTTACTGCATCTTTTCCTTGGCAAAACCTTTCTCCATATTTGTTCAGTCCACAGGCAGAAATGTATACATCTCCGTGGCTAAATAGAAGAAAATTGATACAAGGTAATACTTTGACACATGTTGCAAGAAGACCAACACAATATAATATGTGGTATTTCTTGCCAGTAGAAGTGGATGGTGATGATGAATGGATTGCGAATACGGATGGAACAGATCATAAATGGACGAATACTAGAATAGCAGAAATAACTGAAAAATCGGATAGAAAATACAGAGCAGTATTAGATGCACATGTAGATTTAAATCCTGTTTATTTGGTCATGAGTGAAGAAGAACCAAATTCTAGTACAAGAAAGAGAATGGGCCCAACTAACTTATCAGTTGAAAGGGCAAAGTTTAATGAAAAGGTGCAGATGTTGGATTATAATGTTGACAGAATAGATTTTGACGAAAATGAACTATATTTAAATACTTTTGGGAAGTATGCAGTTCCTGGCGGACTACATGATAAATCTAATTTTGCATCAGAATCCAATATTGTAACATACAATTCATCTCCTTCTAGTATAGAGGAATTAAATATTATAATAAGTTCTACTTTAGTCGATTAAAAAGATTATAAATAGTACAAACTTACAAAGATTCAAAAGGTAAAAACATGGCAGCAATTATCACAAATAAATTGAGAATTTTTAACGCTCAAGAATTTTTGCAATCAATAAATCGTTCGGCACCAGTTTGGAATACTAACCAATCATATAGTGCTGGCGATTCGGTTGTAAACAATAGAAATCTCTTTGTCGCAGTGGCTACAGGCACATCAGCGGCAACTGGAACCGGCCCAACGCCATCTTCATTGACTGATGGCACAGTTACATGGATACATCAAGGACTGGCGGTGTATAATAATTTGTACATGTCAGTTGCAAAACATACTCCATGGACTAATGATGCAAATCCACCAACTCCACAAGATTCTATTGGCTATGGTTATAGTGTGAACGCAGATACTATCGCTATGAAAAAAGTAAACTATGCAGATATGACTCTTGCAATTCCAAGAATTAATTGGACTTCTGGTAGAGTTTATACTATGTTCGAACATGATTCCCCAGAAGAAATCATTCCAAACAATTATGTTGTAACAGATTCTGGAAATCAATATAATGTGTATAAATGTATTAATAACAGAGCATATGTAGATGATGCTGTAGGTGTGCAAACGGTTGCATCTACTGTCAAACCTACTTCAACCTCTACTACTGAATTTCAAGAAACTTCTGATGGATATGTTTGGAAGTACATGTATTCAATTGAACTGTCGGATGCATTAAAGTTTTTAACAAAAGATTATATTCCAGTTGATACAATCTTATATGAGCCAGTGGATGTTTCTAGTGCAGAATATGTGCAGTGGCAAATTCAACAAAATGCTGCCGGCGTAGATGGCGAAATTGAGTGGATCAAAATCGAACCAAATGAAGTGGGTGGTGCGGTATCAGGGGGGTCTGGATATCACCCGAATATTAATAAAACTGGAATAGCATTAACAGGAAATACTTTATCTGTTCCTAATATATCTAATACATCTCTTGATTATACAAAATATTTTATAATCGATTTGGGGAATAATGAACAGTTTGAAATCACACAGTGGAACGTCACTGGAACCACAGCTGCAGTGACAGTCAACGGCACCTTTACTGGTGGTGCTGATAGAAACCTCATCATTGCGCCTGGCGTTTCAGTTGCCGGAAATGGTGCAGGGTTTGCTGCATATGGTATTGTTACTATTGATAAAATTTCTAGCATGGTAATTACTGCTAAAGGTGCAAACTGGAGTGCAGTAGATTCTGCCGAGATTGATACATCTAATGTGCCTGCAGTGGATGGTAATGGAAATCAAAATGTGAATGCATGTAAAGTAAAACCGATTATTTCTCCAGATTATGGTCATGGGTACAATGCAATAGAAGAATTAGCTGGATATTATGTTATGGTTTCCATGCGATTGGAGTATGACGAACAATCAACCAGAGATAATAGTTTAGGAAATTCTGAAACTAAAGTTATATTCCCTGTTTCTGGTGATGAGGCACAGTTCAGACAAATCGCAATTGTGGCAGATCCTCAAGAGGCAACGTCTGATAATCCACCGGCAACGGAAGAATCTTACAGAGGTCCAAAACACCCAGATTTTGGAACTGCTGATGAAGAACCATTTGATATTTTGACTGGTTCTGGCAAAGTACTTTATACAGAAAACAGACAGCCAGTGGCTAGAGCAATCGACCAGATCGAAGATATCAAAGTTGTCTTTGAATTTTAATTAAATTGAGAGAAAGAAAATATGGCCTTAAATCTTAATGTCACCCCCTATTTTGATGATTTTGACGTAAATAAGGGTTATCTAAAAATACTATTCAAGCCCGGCAATTCTGTTCAGGCAAGAGAGATGACCCAACTGCAAAGTATTTTGCAGGGGCAAATATCAAATTTATCAGACCATTTCTTCAAAGAAGGAGCAATGGTAATTCCTGGCCAGGCCGCGTTGGACTTAAAGGCAAATTATGTCAAAGTTTCTCTTAACGGAACACTTTCTACTGCCAATGGTTTCGTGGGAAAGATAGTACAGGGTAAGAGCACAGGCATACGTGCATTGGTTGTCAATTACTCCGATGAAGTTGATTTGAATAATGATGATGTAATCGACGGCGACAACGACGAGTTTACAACATTATACTTAAAGTATTTGGATGGTACAACATCTGGTTCTACAACATTTAGTGATGGAACGACAGTAAACATACTAGATGGCGGTACAGCATCATTTACTGTAAATGGAGAAACTGTAACAATTTCTGAAGGACAAACTTCTACTTTCGTCGAGGGAGAAGAACTTGTTGCAACAACAACCGATGGGGTGAATTTAGTTTGTACAGTTCAAACATCTTCAACTGTACAAAATCCAATCGGAATTGGATCGCAAGCATTTATCGAAGAGGGCGTGTACTACATCAATGGAAATTTGGTAAGAGTTGCATCTCAGAGTTTAATTCTTGACAAATATTCAAACACACCATCATATAAAATTGGCCTAGAAATATCGGAATCTGTCGTTAATTATAATGACGATCCAAGTCTTCTAGATAATTCATTAGGAACAACTAATTATAATTCTCCTGGCGCTGATAGATATAAGGTTCAATTAACTCTTGCTAAGAGAGATTATGACGCAATTGATACTACAAATTTTGTTGAGTTGATTGCAGTTAGAAATGGATTTGTTAGCAACTATGTTTCTTCTACAGATTATTCTGTATTGATGAAAACGTTAGCTAGAAGAACATATGACGAATCTGGTGATTATACAGTTCGTCCATTTAAATTAGATATCAGAGAATATTTCAGCGAAAATAATAACGGCGGCGTATATACGATGTCGGATTTAGTTTTTGAAACTGAGGTTGCTGCAAAAGATTTTGCATTACAAAATTTTCCAGATGATTTAGGAATGGTTGTTGATGGTGAAGGACAGGCCCATACAATTTCTACTATAGATTTAACGACATATGCAGATCAAAATTTAGACAATACTGGATTGTTATACTATCCTGGCCAGACGCACGAAAATCTTTTAGATGCGATTAGAGATAAACTAGCAGTAGGGGTTGAAGCTGGTAAGGCATATGTAAGAGGATATGAAATTGAAAGAAAACCATCTTCAAATCAATCTAAGTATGTAATATTTGATAAATCTAGAAGTAATTATCAAATCAATAATAAGTATATGCCAGTAAATTTGGGTTCATTTATATATGTTACAGATACTAAAGGTTTATTTAAAATTGATGAATCAGTCAATCTTGTAAATGTGCATTCGTCGCAAAGTGGAACTACTCAATTTATTAATATAGATTCTAATATAGATTCTGGTGAAGCAGATTATCTTCATACGATAACATACGATCCAACTTCTATATTTTTTCAAGGTGGGGGAACCACTTTAGGAACAAATATTTATGGTGCTGATGTTATTGCAACAGCAAAAGTAAAGGCTGTAGAATATTTTTCAGAGTCTTCTGATAGTGCAAGATTGAATAACTATCTACAATCTAATTATAGACCAACAGATGATATTGAGCAATCAAAAGAATCTGCGATTTATAAAGTATATCTATATGATATTGAATATGAATTAAATCCTAGAACAACCCAACCATACACAATGATCGACGCAAGGTCTATTGTGAGCGAAACAACAGTCTCCAACTCTGGTTCTGACATATATGAAAATGCCGGAAATATTCTGACACAATTAGATTTGACTGAAGTGCAGGGTGGATTTACTCCTAAAAGTTTAATATTTGATAGATATAATGTAAACTTTAGAGGTATTAATTATTACCATAATAATATAACCAATACCATGCTGATAAAACCTTTAAACTCTGGAAATATTACTGCCGGAGCAGAAGGTTCTGGAGTATTACCATCTGCCTCATTTACAACAAATGAACTAGTCAGCGAGGCAATACCTTCTACAGATACGTCAACTACAAATGCAGCTTCGTGGAATAATTCTCAAACGGCCGATAATGGAAATGTCCTTGCCAGAATTTTTAGTAAATCTGTTTTACATAACACTAGCGGATCTAGTTTAGTTGATACTGGAAAAAAATGGGTACGGACTGCAAGAAACATAAATGAATTGACAGGTGTTTCTTCAATTGACACTCAATATTCTGTGATGAAGCAATTCAATTCAGTTTCATTTCCTACTGGTACTGTTACTCTAATTGCTACCGAGGCAGATACATATTTTGAAAATATTCCATCACTATATAGCATATTTTCTAGTGCTAATTCAAGCGATACTTCTGGACTTGTTGGATATATACAAAACCTAGCGTTTTCTGCAGACTTGAGAACGGTTTCTTTTGATGTGACAGGTACTGGTGCTATTACTTCTGGATTTACTGCATTAGTTCCCATGAAAAAGACTAATGCAAAAGAAAAAACAAAAACTCTAGTAAAAAATTACATCGAATTGCCATTAAGTCTTGTTGGAATTGAAGGCTCTGCTATCAATTCTGCAAATTACGACAACACTGTTGGTGCCGTTAACGATACGACTAGTTCCTATGAAGCAGATGTGTTGGGAATCAATAGTAGCGCATCTACAGGAACTGTCAATCCTAGTTTTGCGGTTGGTGCAAGTGGTGATGTTAGTATGAGTTTGTCGAATTTGCAACTACAGAACGCAGATGTTAGAGAATTAATAAAATTATATGACACCTGTAATGTAAATAATGTTGCATATAGAACTGGAGTTGTCTCAGACAACAAAAAATTTATTCATGAAATGACTACAGCAGATTTTGATTTTGCATTCAAGGCCTATGAATTTTATGAACAAACTGGACAATCTCCATTTAATGTAAATTTAGACAACTCTGTAACAACTTCTCTTACAGAATTAGCAGTATTACTTGTTGTTGATGGAATTGAAAATCCATTTAATACAGAAATTATTAATGCTTGGACTAATGGAAATCTTATAACAAATCCTACAGAAGTTCCTGTCAAACTTAATGATATCACAGACAGATATGATCTATTCGATGGACAAAAACCATCTATCATTCAATTGGGAGAATTGGATCTGAAGCCAGGAAGTCTTCCTTGTGGTGGTAGACCGATAGCAATATATTCATATTATAACCATGGAGTTGGAGATTATGCATCTGTAGACTCATATGTTGATGGATATGCAAGTATTGGATATTATGGTTCTGAGAGACTTTCAGATGTCTTAGATTTCCGCCCTGTTGCCAGCTATATACAAACTACAGGATATCCATTTGGAAGAGGTATGGTTTCCTCGGCAACGGATTATCCAATTGATGGTACTGCAGTGAGTGCTGATCTCAGAGTTTACCTTGCAAGAAAAGATAAACTATTCATGGACAAGCTTGGAAGAGTTAGATTGAAATATGGTTCTCCAGCAGAAAATCCATCTATGCCAGAAGATCCATCAGAGGGTATGGTATTATATGAATTAGAATCTGATCCATATACTGTCGGGCCTAAAGCAATTGCAACTAAGATGCGCGACAATAAACGATATACAATGCGCGATATCGGTAAGTTAGAAAAAAGAATTGAAAATCTAGAATACTATACATCTCTGAACATGCTAGAAAAAGATACCATGGATTTAGCAGTAAAAGATGAAAATGGAAATGATAGATTTAAAAATGGATTTATTGTAGATAGATTTGTAGACCATACAGTTGGTAACGTATTTGATCCAGATTATAAAGTTTCAATCAGTAAAACTGAAGGTGTTCTGCGTCCATTTTTCTCAGAAAAATTAGTAAATATGACATTAGATGCAAGAAGCTCTAGCGGTTATGCTATCAAAGAACAAAAAATCCATTTGCCATATACTAGCGAATATTTGATTACTCAAGAAAAATCTTCTAAAACAGTAAATGTTAACCCATTTGCAATCTTCACATTTAGAGGAAGCATTTCTATGTTCCCTTCAACCGACGAATGGAAAGAAACAAAACAGGCACCAGATATTGTTACAGATAGAAGAGAACAATATGATAATATATTTGGAGCTCTTTTGCCACAAGATGGTGTGATGGGAACCATGTGGAATGGTTGGGAAGAAAATTGGACAGGCCGAGACGATTCTTCTACATCTTCTACTAGAAGAGCAAATAGAAGCAACGCCACTGCAAGTATTTTTACTCCAATTGTTGCCTCTGCTGGTTTGGTGAGACAAGAAACTACAACAATCACTACAACTACTTTGACAGGACAAAAAACTAGAACTGGTACAGAGCAACTAGTTTCTATGCGAGATGATCGAGAGAGCGTTGGAACTAGGACTGTAAGCACAGAAATTATACCATTTATTAGAGCCAGAGATGTATATTTCAGCGGAGAGAAATTAAAACCAAATACAAAACTATATCAATATTTTGATGGAGTAAATGTTTCTGATTTTTGTAAAACGACTGTAAAACTTACTACTACCGATACTCCAGCTGTTACTGCGACTTGGAGAAGAGAAAATCCAAGTCTGGTTAGAGATAATCTGGGGCAGGTAATTATACGTGGCGGAACAACTAATACTGAGGCAAGAATTTACGATATAAATTATCTTGCTGCTACAAGTTTGCGCTTACATTTACAATCAAACGCAGATTCTCTAGGTTTTTCTGAAGGAGAAACTATATTTATTGTGTATCCAGATCCAGATCAGGGAACTGGCGAAAAGAGTAGAAATATTGGAACATGGAAAGCTTCAGGAATTGTTTCTGGAAGCGATTCTATAATTTCAGACTCCTCTGGATTTGTTTCTGGTATTTTCTCTATTCCAAATTCAGACAACATGAAATTCAAAACTGGTGAAAGAATCTTTAAGATGTCTGACCAGCCTAATAATTCACAGGACACTGATACTGAAGCACAGACAACTTATGTTGCATCTGGTACAATCGAAACAGTTGCAGATCAAATTATTCTCACTAGACTTCCAGACTTCTCTACCAGAGAGGTTAGTGATTCTGAAGCCATTACAGATACTAGTATAAACACGACAGTTACGGCGGGTGGATGGTATGATCCTCTTGCACAAACTATCATGATTAATCAGGATGGTGGATGTTTTATCACTGCAGTTGAATTATTTTTCTCAACTAAAGATGCCACAAAACCAGTAACAGTTCAATTGAGACAGACTGTTAATGGTTATCCTGGCCCTAAAATACTAGGACAATCTATTGTATATCCAGAAAACGCTGCGGTTTCTGATGATGGTACTCTTCCAACATCTTTTGTTTTCCCATCGCCGATATATGTACAAGACGAGACAGAATATTGTATTGTAATTATGGCAGATACGCAGGGATATAGATGTCATGTAGCAAGAATGGGAGAAGATTCTCTAGACGGTAGTGGTAAGATATCACAACAGCCATATGCGGGCGTCTTCTTTAAGTCTCAGAACGCATCTACATGGACTGCCGATCAAATGGAAGATTTGAAGTTTAGAGTTTCGCGAGCAAAGTTTGATACGAATACTCAAGCAGAAATCTATCTACAAAATAATGAAAGAGATGATAATGGAAATGATCTATGGGCAGAAAAGCTCAATAGAAACTCTTTAAAAGTTTTCAATGGAGACACAAAAGTAACATTTTCTATATCAGATAGCGGCGGGATGGTTGCAACTAAATTTTGGCAATCTAATGGATATAATTATGTTACTTTGAAAAATTTCTTTGGAACCTATGGAGTATTTCCATCAGAATCATTCAACGGAACGCATTTGGTCACAGACACAACATATAACAGTTTTACAATTGATTTGAGAAATCCTTTCTATCCAATTGGTAGTTCTACATCTCAAGTTGCATATAATGGTAGTGTCTTGCCAACTACGGATGATTTATTTACTCCGAAGTCTAACACTGCATCGAGTCCAACTGTCTCTTCAAACTTTAAGTATGATTTAATCAAACCGATTATACAAAATATTGAATTGCCAAAAACTTCTATGACATTTGGAATGAGAGGATTGAGCGGAACGTCACAAGATTCTACTCAAATTCCTGGCATCAAAGATCCAATTTATTCTGGATTTATTCCAAATACAAATTATGAGCTGACATCTCCAAAAATGGTTGCAACATACTTTAACGAAAATGAATACAATACAGAGTCTTCACCCATAGATAAGAAATCTTTGGTATTTAGAGTAGGAATGAGAACAGAAGTTGACAACTTATCTCCTATTATTGACACTCAACGTATGAGCGCAATCTTGATATCAAATCAAACTAATAGTCCTTCTAATGTAGCAGATGGAGTTATCGGACATGTTAATACTGGATTTGTTGAGGAAACGGCAGCTGCCGGTGGATCTGTTGCGACTAAATATATGACAAGAGAAGTCACATTAGACCAACCAGCAACATCTCTGAGAGTATTAGCATCAGTGAATAGACAGGATGGTTGTGATGTTGACTTTTATTATAGAGTGAAAACATCAGAAGATCAATTATTTTCTAAACTTTCATATACATTAATGAGTCGCCCTGCTGCATATAACATTGCTTCAACTGGCCCAGAAGATTATAAAGAGTTTGATTTTGATTTGAGAGGATTGTCAGAATTTACATCCGTTTCTATCAAAATTGTTTTGAAAACAAATAATTCTTCTATTGTACCAAAAGTAAAAGATTTTAGAGTGATTGCATTGGCGAGTTAGATGACAAACAGACATATTGTAAAAGAAAATAAAACATTACAGAGAGATATGCATTCGAAGGCTATAATAAATACTGATAATAATGCATACAGAGATTATATGAATAAAATGCATTCTATCAAAAGAAGAGATGAAGAAATAAAAGACCTGAAATCTGAAATGGATGAGATTAAAAAAATATTAAACGTAATATTGGAGAGAATTTAAATGGCAGTAGAATATCCAACACTTGTCAGTGTAATACAAACAGATACATTCGAAGAGTGGAGAGTTAAAACCAACTCTATGATTGCACATACTGAGGCAGCTGCCCAGAATGTAGGAAATTTGAATTTTCTTAACACTGACGGACAATCAACAATAGTAGATGCAATCAATGAAGTAGATACTCATGCAGATACCAATACCGCAAATATTGGGCCAATGACAGAAATTGATGGTAAGATTATAAGATCTACCATCGTAGATACTTTGAACGCTGCGGTAGCATATCATGAAAAATATACTACAGATGCAGTAGCTGCTGAAGCATTAATTAGATTGACTAAAGACAATGCGTTACAATCAGAATTAGATTTAACACAAACAACATTAGGATTTGCAGCAAACGGAACGGTATCTTTTCCAACTGGAGCAACTTATATCAATACATCAAGTACAGTGATGCAAGCATTAAACGCTTTAGACACTGGCTTAAAAGATGAATCCGACATGGTAGATACTCTTAGAGCTACTATCGGAACTAATGCAAATGGTACATTTAATTATAATGGAGATAATGTAAATTATATGTCAGCAACCAATGGGAATGCTGCCGTAAAAACAAATCTTATTGAATTAGATAGCCAAGTAAAAGTAAACAGCGATAATATTGTTGTAAATGTAAATTCTATTGATGCTATCAATACAAAAGTTGAAAATATTTTAGATTCAGTGGGATTAAATTCTCAGGGTATTCTTGCCGCAGACTTGGCAAATGATTATGCCGTTGGTACTGAAGTTAGATACAATATTAAATTGTTGGATGATAAAATAAAATCTTTGGATTCTAAATTAGAAACTGATATCGATACACAAATTGCAACACTAGTGACAGACATTGCAACTAAAGAAGATAAAGTAACCATTGGTAATTTATCAGCACTAGACGGTAATATTGGAGATATTTCTAATATTGTTGCAGCGATAAATTCTTTATATTCATTACTAGCTCCATTGCTTGCCGGCGCAGATTCGACTCCATTTGTTAGAAGAAATGGAGATACAATGACAGGAACACTATCTATCAATGGTGGAGATTTGGAAGTCAATGGTTCTCAGAATAATGCAATTAGAAGTTCTGGTGATGTTTGTGCATATGTACAATTTTAACATTTAATAAAAGAGTATTTCGATGACGATACCTAAGACGGGCAGAGTAACATTAGCACAAATCCAAGGCGAATTCAGGCCAGGAAGCAATTCAGCACCACACTGTATTAGTGAATATTATAGAGATGGTGTAAATGTTCCCGACATAGTTGAAAACGATGGAATTCCAACAAGAGGAACTATTTGCTTTAGTGACTTCTATGGTTCTAGTGATCAAGTTCGTCCTACTAGTATTACATTACCTCCAATTGATGTTGACGATTTTTGGCAAGAAACTGCTGAAGTAAATAATTGGACAGATATTCAAGATAATTGGAGACAACACGTAACACGCATTAATGATAGACATGCTGTTGCAGTTGACATTCGTTCTCCTGCTGCATTGGTTGAAGTTTGGAGCGGAAACGCAACAAAAGGTGTTGAAGTTGATTTAGAAACAGAAGTTGGTGCTAGTAGTAATTTTGAAAAACTTCTTAGAAATACTCAAGAAAATAAAGATTACTTCGAATTCGGTGAATGGTCTTTGACAATTCCTGCTAAGTTTACAAGATTTAGAATTGTTGCGACAGCTGGTGGTGGTTCTGGAAGTGTTCAGAAAACTGAATTGAGTGGTGACTTTTTATTGGATAAGACATTGCCTGCTACAGAAGAATCTGGATATAAGGGTGGGGATGCAAGAATTATTTCAGAAAATGGAACTGTCGAATTATATGGAGCGCCCGGCGGACAAGATCCAGATGGGGTTCCAGATACACAAATAGTTCCAGAACAGGGTCAACATACTGTTAGAAATAATGGAACGGTGACAGGAGATTTCGTAAAAATAACTCCAACTGAAGTCGACCATCCAGCAATCACATCCGAAACTGCTTTCACATTACTAGGTAATATGAAACATACCATCACCATTATAGGTGGCGGAGGCGGCGGCGGCTCCGGCGGTGATGACTGGAAAGGACAGGGTACAGCGGGTACGGCAGGAACTGGAACTATAGTACAGTGGAATAGTAATACTAAAACTGCAACCGGCGGCGCTGGAGGCCGTGGGGGTAAGAGAGGAAAGTCCGCTGGGGGTTCTACGACATTGTTCGAAAATGCAAGTTATAGACCAAATGGACAAAAGGGTGAAAATAGTTCAGTTGGAACAGGTGGAGCTGGAGGGGTGAAACTGGCCAGTAGTATCCATGGAAAGCCTGGCGGAAATGGTGGAAGAGCAGCCGGCGGCGGTGGTGGTTCTGGTGCCGTAAATTGGCGCACTGGTTACGGCGCTGAAGGTGGTAAAGCAGGCGCATCAAAGACATTTGTGATAGATCTAACAGGAAAATCTAATGTTACATTAAACGTAACTAGTATTGGCCAAGGTGGTGCGGGCGGCCCAAAAGATGGTGGTTCGACACAAGCGGGTGCTGGTGGTAAAGGTGGTAATGGATATGTAAAAGTAAAATCTCAAATGGCATCTAATAAAAACTTTAATGTTCAGTTTTATTGGAACAACGCAGTTAAAGGAAGTTTCTTTTCAAATCGCCATGCTGGATCTAGTAAACATGAACTGGAAACTACTAATTGGCAGTACGAAACGCAAAGTCAAATATCAACCGCAAATGGAATACGATATTATGGTGTATTGAGAACTCCTATTTCTGCAGATTCTGATACACAGAATGTTTCGCTATCAAACGATCCAAACTGGACTATTAACCGTAGTGATATAATGAAAGTTATCGGCGGAGAAAAAACAGAAAAGGGCGCGGCAAAACGACTCGCAGAATTTCCAGACGAGGCAGTATATGCTGCTCAATTGGTGGTTAATGCATCGGGCACTGTAAGAGGCGAAGAGGCACTTTCAGATTTTGGAGTAGGAAAACATCCGATTAATATGTTCTTTAGATGGGGCCTTGCACAGGGTAGGGTTCATAGTGCCGATGGAAGCAACGGCCGCGGTGGACATTCTCTATATGGCTCAGGAACAGAAGCAGCAGCGGAATATCCAAACCTTTCTGGGCCTTCAGGAACCCCTGCATTTGGTGCCGGCGGCGGGCCAGGACAACATGGTGGTAGAGGAAGCAATTCTCTTGGTTGGACAAATACATATGGGGGGTATGGTGCTGCAACTGCATATCTTGGAGATTTTGAAACTGCGCCTGGCGAAATTATTACTATCAAAGTTCCTCAAGGAGGCAAAGCTTCTAGGAATGAATATACAGATGTATATAATAACGAAGGTGAAAGATTTGTATCTAAGTCAGATAGGGGCGGTGATGGAATTGTGCAGATATATGGACAGCACGGCCCATCATTCTCTATGATGTCTCATGCTGGTATAGTTTTAATGGATGATACGGGAAGAGTATTAAAATCTCTAGTCACCAATGGAGTTTCGGATAAGGGTACTAATACAGACTTACCTAACAGAACTAATACATTAAATGTTTTATTGCCTGGCTCAGATGATCCAGAAAATCCTAGAAGATATTATATTGGATATACTGCAAGGATTAAAAAGAATGGAAAATTCCAAACAAAAATGGGATTTAAATCTGCTGGCGCAAATATCAATATCACACCAAATTATGTAGATACTGCAAACGAATTGCCAGTGCAATCATTATACCGCGAACCTGATTGGCATTCTGCAGATGAGATTGCAATTGGAACTAAGGGTGTGCGAGATGGCCCAGACTTAGAAGATGTTCCTAATTGGTTCATCAGAAAATGTAATGTTAAATTTGATATTACAACAACGGGTAGCACCGCACATCAATTAATTTTCAAAAAAGTTGCATCTTCTGATGCTGAGGTTGGGCCCGGCCAGATTTCTATTAGCAATGGTTCTGTAACGGCCGAGGTTGGTTATGACGAGGTATACAAACTAGTAACTTCTGGAATTGGAATTAGTCCAAATAAAACAGTTACTATTAAAACTAGATCAAAAGACGGAAAGCTTCAAGTTGGCCATAATAATTTTAGTTCTATAAAGCTTTCAGCAACTACTTTTAGTTCCAGCAATTCTTCAGAGAGACATGGAAACTTTTATGTTCAAGACGGAATTACATATTGGAGTTGTTCTAAAGAAACTTCAAGTGGAACTACCGAAGGAACATCAGCATCTTTTGCAGTTGCAGTACCCACTCCAACTACTCCACCAGCAAGTAATAATAATAATGATAATGATGACGGTGGAAGTTCTGGTTCATTTTATTCTCACTACGAACCTTCTACTGGCACAACAACTAATTTCTCAACAGGAATGACTCACGCCCAGATACAAGATCTTCGCAGGCAGCAACCAGACGGTGTTTTCAGTAATAATACAGGGGTTGGAAACACTGGTCCAATACGAGATGACAATATAAACGACAGCGGCGGGGGTTCAGTATCCAACCAAAGTAGCGGCGGTGGATGTTTCTTGACTACTGCTGTAGTAGAAATGCGAGGTGAGGCAGATGATGGAACTACTCTCAATACATTGCGTATATACAGAGATAATTTCTTGTTGAAAAATTATCCTAATGAAATTGAAGAATACTACAACATAGCTCCTAAAATCGTTACGGCAATTCCAAAGACACATGCCGTGTGGAATTGGATTGGAGAACAAATTGACCTATCTATTTCTCATATAAATAGACAAGAAGATGAAAAAGCATATCTAACATATAAGAATATGGTTAGAGTTTTGGAAAATGATTGGCTAAAAGATTTGGAAAAGGAATAGGTAATGGCGCAAAGATTTGTAGATCCATCGACACTTACTAGTTATGGTATGTCGAGGCAAAGAAGTTCTTTCACCACACTGCAAGGTGCTGGCGAGATATCCAGTGGTGAAGTGGTGTCTGGTGGTGCGATGATGGCATTGGCCCAAGATTTAACTTCAAGTTGGACAATGTATAATGGAAATCCTATAGCTGGAAATGAACTGGTTGATAGTACAATTGCAAATCCTATTACATATATTAATAAACAATTTTTTACACAAGTTTCTCTAAATCGTCCATCTACATCTAATGGTGCAGGTTCTGGGCCATATTCTGGAGTTGCTAATTTTAGTCAAAAAAATGCAGGAATCGATCCAGAACAGCACGTTATGGTGTTCGAATCTTCTGATGACATTCTTCCAAAAAGTGGGGCAGTAGCAAGAGGTATTGATCAGAATTATAGAATTAGGTTCGAACTTGATCTGCGTCCTAGATTGTATTATGATGTTGCCGGTAATACTGGAGATAAAGAATTTTCTCAAGAGTTATATCAATTAAATTTAAGAATGTCTGCTCGGGGCGGAACGCAGTATTCAGCAGGTAATACAATTGATGAAACTACATTTGTGCCGGATCAATATCACCCTGGCTATACTTTTAACGGAATATTGTCTTCTGGTTGGGAAAATAGTTCTGGAATCCCCAATCCAATGTATGGATGGTTAAAGGTAAATGCCGGAACATCATCTCAAATTTTAAATGATGGTAGTATTACATCTCCACAACTTTCTTCTGATGGAATTATAACATTAGAAAATGGAGCTTCAGTTGATACTTCAGTCGTGAGAAATCCTGGCGAAATGGTAGATTTAACTTTTGAAGATATTGTAATTTCTGCAGACCCTGCAAATAGTGGGCCATATTATGTATATGGAACCGAAACAGATACAAACACCTACGGAACTGTGCCAGCGTTCTACTATCCTCTTTATCTCGACCAAACGGCTGCAAATACAAGAGATACTGCAAATGGCGGTTCGGGTACATCTACATCATTTACGTTTGTCGAATATCCACTAGCAACATTTTATATGCCGACAACAGGACGAAGTACTGCACAAGCTACTGCTCCAGCAGATGTTTCTAATTATACCAAATATATTAATAATCGTTCTATAAGATTCAGAAATAAGAGAAAAGGTGGTGGGTGGTTTAAGAGATATCCAAAAACTGATCCGACACTAGAAGGAACATATCCGTTTTCATATAGACTTACGATGACAGAAAGAGGATTAATTCTTTACATGTATGACGATGCCGCTGGAGATCAGGCAGATGATTATGCATGGTTTGCGCTACAAAGAACTGTAAATAATGAAACTGGATTACCTAGAAACGATGAAGGTTCGAAATTTCCTGTCCATTGTTTATATTCATGTTCCAGAGAATCTTCATATTCTAGTGACGCTGGAGTTTATTTTTCTAGTCAGGCCGCAAATTTACAGACTGCTGCTGATCAAATAGATACAATATTTGACGATCAGGGAAACTCGTATCACATAAACTCAGTAGATAATGCAAGAACATTTTATATTTTAAGTCCTCATGATAGAGAAGATTATTTAGGAGATGAGGCAGCTGCTAAAAATATTTGGAGATTTGTTGTTAGAGAATTTGATATTTTAAAACCTTCTGATGTTCATAAGTTTGCAACAAGACATCAAATAGATAGCAATGCAATTATAAATCCACTTGAACAATTATCTATTACAGATGAAAATAGATTTGTAATTACGTTTCCAACTGGATTGACAACGCAAAGATTTATGTATCCAAAAGAAGAAACAGATTTAATTTGCTTCTCTTCTGCCGAAGTGGTTGCAGAGAGCAGCAACATTCCTATGACAACATATCTGTATGATGGCGTAAACAACGATAAGAGAAGATATCAGGGAATGCGATCAACTGCTGCGTTTGGTAATGGTATGCGTATAATGGTTTTAGTGAATGGCCAGTACATTTTTAATTCAGACACGAATATAGATTCAAATGATCCAGTTGGTTCTGGAACATAATAAAAAATAAACAAATAAAGACTAATTTTTTTTTATAAATATAAAGAAAAATACACAAAGGAGATTTTAATGCCTATTGCCAGTGGATTTAGTGTTCAGAGAAATGACATTGTTGATGTCATTCATAGATCACAGAAAGAAATACATAATGCCAATTCCGGCACAAATACATATTTGTTGAGATCTAAACCAGATTTCACAGATAAGACTTGGGATTGGGATATCAGATTGGGTGGTGTGAGACTGTTTTTGGACAGAACCCAAGGTAAAAACATACTCAAAAATAATTTGACTGCAGGATTTACTGAAATTCAAGAATGGGTTGCAAACTCATATGAAGAAGGCTCAACTTTAGCAGGAGAAGGGAGCATAAAATATGTTTCTGGTATTGGTGAATTTGGTGCCTTAGTGTTTAGTGAAACCGCAAAACCTATCACTGGCGAAACTTTAAACATCAATTATATCGAGGCAATGGAAAAATTTACTGGTAATGATGGTGGATTATTTTTTCAATTAGCTCACGACTTGTGTATTCATCCATTTGAAACTCCAGAAATCTTCAGATCAAAATTCTCTAATAATACTGACTTTGTTGCAGCAAGTCCGACTGGTGACCAAGAAATAAACGAAGGAGATTATGTAGGAGAAGGATTTAAAAATACAGTTTCAGTAAGATATAACCACGATTTTGGCAATGACGGTTCTACAGTACTTCCAACACAAAGACAAGCAGATCAGTTGTGGAAGGTTGTTACTGAACATAGAGAAACTGCTACAAAAGATATGAGTGGGGCAGTTGCTGGAACTGGATTTTCAGCGATTGATCCGGCAGACGATAGCACCTACATCACTTTAATGGATGATTTTCCATTAATTGAAGGCGATTTAGGTAGTGGTGAATTCAGAGTATCTTTGAATGGTAGAGTATTGCCAAAAGATGATTATGTAGTATCTAGTGATGTTGCTACAAGAAAATCAACTTTTAAACTAAAAAGAAACCCTTCTACTACACCTATGACATGGATTACTGACATGGCAGTTGTAAATGTTGTAATTGCATATCATTGGGGGAAAACAATTGATGTTCCATATGGAGCTCTAGTAGGGCCAAAAGGCTTGGGCCCAGACCAGTCTGGTACAAATTCTTGGCCAAAAACAGATTCTCTTGGTTCAAATCAGATTTGGGATTATAGCACTCCACAACTCGCATCGGACGGCGTTACAGGATTAAATGGATTTATTATCTGGCCACAGATCAGCGGAAACCCAAACATCACTGAAGCACAAGGACTTGCTGGAAGTGATGTAGAGTTACCTACAGATGCAAGAAAAGCTACACTATCGAAAATATCAGAAGGTGATGTATTTAATTTAACATTCCAAGAGAATGATGAGTTTGCAACACCTTTTAGATTAATTCATCCAATGCCTGCAAGCAACCACTTAGATGATGTAAAGGCAGCGCTTAGAAGAATTACAAATAATTTTCTGGTAGAATCCGAAAAGGGCGTAGATTTGTTATCAGATACTAATTTAAATTTCTTAAATAGTCTATCTCCAGCAGCGTCAAGAAAACCTCAAAAATGGAGAATTCGTTTTGATTGGTTAGAAAATAGCAATGAAATTAAAGTTAACGTTGCGACAGATTACCAATTGAAAGATGATATGTCCATATCACAACCACAGGGTAGAGATGGTATCAAATCTCCAGTTTATAGAGAGCCAGGAGAGTTGTGTGATGTATATAAAGAACCGGCTATCGGTAAAGGCGCAAATTTATCTATATCTACTGCAAAATCTCAATGGTTTAGAAGACCTCAAATTGTTGATGAGATTACGCAAACTTATCCTATGTCATATAGAATAACTTGTACCGATCATGGTATAGGTTTGTTTTTATATGGTCAGAGTGCAGTAGATCAAGATGATGACTATGCATGGTTGGTTGTACAGAGACATGTTGACCAGACAACAGGACAACCAGAATTTACTGAGAAAGCGCCTGTTCACTGTGTGTATTCTCCGGCAAAGCGTCCTGTCGATATCAGTTCTATAAGTAATTACTATTCAACTGATGATTTAGCAGATTTATCTCCTGCTGCTCCTGTGTCAAATTCACTAGGAACTATTTTCAAGACAGAAGGTCCAACTGTATGGATTGATAAGAGTAAATCTATATTTAATGGATTGGTAAATGCTATCGACTTCAATAGTTTTGGATATGCGGCTGGCGCATCTGGATATGGTTCTGGTGTATATAACACGGATGTAAAATCAGACCTCTATAGAGGTATTACAGGCGCACAGGGTTCTGCAACTGAAACTCTTTGGTCGCAAACTGTATATGTGATATATTTAATGCCAAATTCAGTCGCCGCGCTGGAACTGATCCCAGGCATGTTTATTGCTGCGCAATCAGGATCATCTCCAAATTTTGTATACAACGGCGGCCGCGTGGTGAGTTGGAATAATGTGTCTGGCGAATTAGTATTTACTTCATCTGCAGATCCGTCTGCAGGATTTAACGCTCTAACTGCAGGCGATCCAATTCTTATTGGAACAAGTTCAACTGGAAATGTGACAACAAACAATGATTTTACTCAAACACCGTCCATGACTACGCAGATTATGGATCTGCCTGGCGGCACCGGCGGCGATATGATTACATCTAGAACAAGAGTGCCAACTGATCTGGCAATCACTGGATTTAATAGTCTTCCAAGAAGAAGAGCAACAGCATTCACGATGGGTGCATCCAATTCACCAAATGCTCTTGATCGCGATACAAACGCACCCGATGGGTTGGTTGAGATTTCACTTGATGGAAGTGAACAAACTACAACTACAGCTCCGATTGCGAGTTGGGTTCAACAAAATGATATGGCTCCATCACCATCTAGAAATGTAATTTTCCCAGAAAACTTCTTAGATAGAGTTTCAACATTTGCCAAAGCAGCTATTCCGCCAAGCGGGGCAGGCGCAACAAGCGGTGTGCCGGCTGTTCCAGATCCTATTTCTATATCCGACTACACCGAAGGTGATTCTGCACTGTTAGATATTTTATATAATGCACAACAGAATAATGCTGCAAAGGTAATGGAATCTATGGTTGTTACTTTAGATGATGTGGAAGTTAGAAGAGATAATGCCGCATATGTTCTAACATATGATGATTGGGTAGTCAATGGAGATCCAACTACTGCAGGTAGATTCTTGGAAATGCTCGAAGCAGCAGGAGTAGAAACTTTAGGTTCTAACTTCAAACTTCCAGCAGAGGATGCGGCGGTTGTACCTAATTTGTTAGGAGAAGCTGTATCAGGAACTATTAACAATAATGTAGTAAACTCTGCAACTGGAAGAGCATTTTTCTTGGACAAAGCATCAGGAAGCTATACTATTACGACAAGTAATCTTACTAAATCTTCGAATAAACAAGCATATACTAGTTTATTGCCTGGCGATATAGTATGGACAGATGGAGATAGCACAACTCAAGAATATATTTACGATTTCATGAATAAAACTTTAGTGTTTAAACATGCACCAAGGTCTATGTCTAACTTTTCTATTTCTTTAGTTAATTATACGTCTTCAAATCCATCTCAAAATACATATATAATTTCTACACCAGAAGATAGAAATTTCCCTGAGACAAATATGAATGAAGTTAAAACTATTAACAGATTTATTGTTCGTGAGCAGGATGTTCTAAAACCATGGGATTATCACGTATCAGCAACAATGCATGAAATAGACTCTCATGCTATTATTAACCCACAAGAACAGTTATCAATTACACAAGACAGAAATTTTGTTTTCTCCTTCCCAACTCAAATCACATCTCAGAGATTTTACTATCCTCAGAGTGAACTAGATTTGATTTGTGTTTCTTCAGCAGACTTCTCTACACAAGCAGGTCATGTTGAAATCAACAAATACGGAGACAGTGATGGCATCAACGGGCCCGCAGGTGGCTTTGGTAATGGAGAATATATTCCAACTACCACTCCAGCAATGGCAGCAAATCAAACAACTAGATATGCTGGACATGATGGGCCCGATCAAACAAAATATATTTGGAGAAAAGATGCCAGAAAATATGAAGGTATGGTTTCAACTCTTCCAGATGGAAACGGTATGAGAATTTTCATGCAAGTAACAGGATCTAGTATTAGATATAGTGATGTTACTGAAGGAAAGGCTCCAGGCTCGGTACTTGGTGAATAATTTACAAAGAAAAGTTTTTATAAATAAAAAGAAAACAAAATTATAATACATCTAAAGGAGATCAATAAATGACTACTTCATTATCTACAGAATTTATGTCAGGTGGATTCTCTATTCAGAGAAATGAAATGGTTTCGATGCAACAACAAAAGCATCAACAGAAATTTCAATTTTTGAATAGTTTTAACCAAACATTCACAAGGCTCGGGCGGCCCGCGCAAGGAGAATTTGATAGAATTTCTCCATATTCTCTATCTTCGCAAAGAAGACAGTTTATTGGTGGAACAGTTACCACAGTAACTTCACCATTAACACAGACATATAGAAACGGAAACCAGCCAGCATCCTTGGGTGGTATCACTTATACAAATACTGGTGGTATCGAATCCATCTCAGTATTATCTGGTGGTTTGGGTTATGCACCGTCTACTTCTTTCAACGTCACAATTAGAGGTGGCCAACCAGCAACTGGTGCATTTAAACAGGCAACTGCAACTGCTACTACTGACGGTAGTGGTAGAGTAGTTTCTGTAGATGTTTCTATTTCTGGACAAGGATATGATCCTTCTACCAATCCTACAACTGCAGTTGTTGATGAGTCTCCGGCGAAAAATCAATTTTTTGTCTCCTTTTATGATGGCGTTGGAGCCGTAACTGGTGTAGAAACAGATTCTGGAACTGCTGGTCATCGTGGAGGCGTATATTTAGTCACTCCAACATCTATTGCAGTAGGAAATGATCCAGACGGTGTGGCAAATGCTACTTCTGGTACTGGTGGGTCTTTTCAAGTATTCGTCGATTTAGCAGGAAATGTTACCAAAGTTGTTCCTTTGACATTTGGCCAAGACTATCTAATAGGAAATGAAATCACAATTGCAGAAGCACAATTGGGTAATATTGGTGGTTCTGCTCCAGATCTAGTTATCAAAGTAAGTTCAGTCGTTGATGCAGACCAGCTTGCGCTGGACTATGGAACAGTGACTTGGAGAAGTGAATCTTTTTCAGTTGGAGATACAGTCGTATTAGAATATTTCGTAGACACTATTAAAGACCCTAAAGCACAAAATGGTGTTTTAAGAACACTCGCAACAGACTTATGTTTACACCCATATGGAAACTATTACAGTTCTGCATGGACATCTGTACAGCAACAGAATGCAACATTGACATGGGCAGCTGCTCCGACTGTTGGATCAGGTGCTGCAGATGGAACTTTCACATTAACAGATATCTCTGGAAAAACTTTAGTTGGAGATTTTGACAATGCTACTACTGCAAATCCAGTGGCGGGTGGTTTAACGACTGCTGATGTTGGTAAACGTATTATTGAACCTAATGGCAAAGGCGCGGCATTAATTTCTGCTGTTGATGATGCTACTGGTGTTGTTACTGTTAAATTAGATAGTGCAACAGAAGACTCAATAGATGTAAATGCTTTTGATAGTACAACTAAAACAGTATATGTAAAGGGTGAATGGAGAATAGCAATTAATAAGTCTGATTTCGAATCTCAGCCATATAATATCATATATCCATTCCAAGATGCAGATGCGTCAGAGCCAATTCCAATTGCTGTAAATGGACAACAAGACCATAGAGCAGTAAAAGAATGTCTTAATAGAATTGGTGATATGTTTGTTGTTGAATCTGAAAAAGCGACAGATCTTTTGTCATCTAAGGCTGATGTAAACTCTGCAACTGTAGCAATTCCATCAACAGTTTCATTAACACAACCAGTTAAAGATGCTCGGAAACCACAAAAATGGAGAATGCGCTTCTTCTATGACCGCAGAGATGAGTATCTTTATGTTAATATCGCAACTGCATTACAAATCAAAGATAATGGAGATTTGACAAAAGGACAGGGTCGTGACGGTATTAAGCAGGCGGTGTTTAGACAGCCTGGCGAACTTAGCGAAATCTATTATAACTTCTCTAACGATACAAACAAAGCAAAATCTGGTTGGTTCCGTAGACAAGGTAAAACGACAGATGATATTGAAAGTGGTTATCCACTTGCATATCGTTTGACATGTACTGACCACGGTACTGGATTGTTCTTGTTTGACCAAGCATCAGTAGATCAAGACGATGACTACGCATGGTTTGTTGTACAGAGACACGTTAATAACGTATCAGGTAGAATTGAATTTGAAGATGGTAAATCACCTGTTCATTGTTTATATTCTCCATCAACTCGCCCAGAAGAAACATCTAACTATAATGTTGGTTTCTTTGCAGAAGTGAGCGAAGACTTTGATACTGCAACAGGACAAACTACAATCACATCAAAAGCATTGGACGAATTACAAGTGTTTGATGTGAATGGAAGACAGCTAAAGGCAGGCCTTCCAGTAGAACAGTCTATTTTAACAGACTCAAATCCAATTGAAGTTAAGAGTAATTTGGCATATAGCGGCGGCGCAGGATATAAAAATACATCGGCAACAGCGGGTATTCCTTTAACCGATGCTGGTAGCCTTGGAACAAACTCAACTACTGGATATACAGTTATTAACGATCAGGCAAAATTGCCTTCTATAATTGCGGCGAACTATTCAGAAATCGCAGCATCAAACGTGATTGGCAATTTTGCATCCACAACGCCAGATATCTCACAAAGAACTGAATTTCCTTTAAATTATGGTTCGGCATATGGAACTTCTTTTGTTCCTGTTGGACAGAGAATCACTGCTTTTGATAATACTGTTGCATCAAGAACTGCGACTACAGATGTACATTCTTCCACAACAACAGCTGTTGGTGATGATGGTTCATTCACTACTGGTGGGTTAGCAAACTTTAATGCTGCTAGAAACCAAATGCAGGGCCCTGCAAGACTTGGATTATCTGTATATAGAGTTAGACATCGTTCTTCTACTGGAGTTGATACATACTTAGATCCTAGAACTGATGTAAAAATTCTAGATAAAACTGAGTTAGCTCCAGCAGCAAGTCCATCTGGTGACGCAAGGGAACTTCCTATCGTATCAAGTGTTTCTTTGTTTACTCCAACTTCCCCAGAAGCGCTAACTTTAGTTGCTTCGAGAAGAGTTCAACTTGTCCATTACACTTTAATGACTGCAACAGTTGATGCTGGCGGCAATTCTATAAGTGCTGTTGCAGCAACTCCAGCTGCATTTGCGCCGGTGCCGGCAACATCTGCAGATGCTGAAATCGTAGGACTACCTCAACATTCTCAAAGGGGTGCTACAAGTGGATTTCTTACTGACTATGCCGACCAAGCTGGCGCAGCTGCCGCTGCCGGTGCGAAAAAAGGGTTTGAAACGCACACAGGCGGCAGTGCTGACGTATATACAATGTGGACTACGCCAGGTACTGGTGCAATCAGCATGAAAGTTGGTGATATTGTAACCACAGCAGCACAGGCTGCGATTGTTGAAACTTCTGGAGCTTTGAATGCCGCGACAACTTGTAAGGCTATGAGAATTGAGGCAGTTATTGATACATTCCCAGAAGACGATACATTTATATACGAATATGCTTGGAATGGCGCTGGATTTGATAATCAATATACAAACTTCTTTGGAAGAAGCGGAACCGCATCAAATCCATTGTTTGAAATCAACAGACTTAAAGTATTCGTGGATGGTTCAGAAGCAGATGCTGCTGTTCTTGGACAAAACTATACTATTAATGCCGATGGTAATGTTGAGTTTGGTACTACAAATGTCAGTTTAGAATATTTTGGTGTTGAAAAACCAATGTATGCATATTCCCTCACCGACGATACATGGACCTTTAACCAACCGATAGAAAATGGTACAGTTGTAAAACTTTCTTATGAAAACTATAATGATGTTGAAGAAAGAGATACAGGTAAATCAACATACTTAGTATCAGTTCCAGAAGATAGAGATATTCCTTCTATCTGGAATGACATTCATAAAGTTGCTAAAGGTATCTATAGATTTGTTGTTCGTGAGAATGATGTGTTTAAACCTTGGGATTATCATGTTTCTGCTGTTATTCCACAGGTTGACAGCCCTGCATGTATCAACCCTGTTGAACAGTTATCAATCACACAAGATAAAACAGTTATCTTTAACTTCCCAACTCCACTAGCATCACAGAGATTTATCTATAGTGATGCAGAAATGGATTTGATTTGTGTGGCTGGTGCTGATAGTTCTACTCAAGGTGGTATTATTAAAACATCTGCAACTAAGTATGACTTAGACTCTGCACAAGAAAGTACATTAGAAACGGGCCATACGCCTGGCTCTGAACATGTATCTTCAAATGGAGATAAGCTCAACTTCCGTCAGCCATATGATTGGCATAATGCAAAACAGGGCGCTGCGGCTGCAACTGCAACTACTGCATTTAGAGATGGCGCGGATGCACTTGATACGACAACAAATGCAACACATAG
>Ga0181379_1000247_pt1 | contig 27632 bp, 48 predicted proteins | sample 2SPOviralmetaG_FD_130115 | JGI IMG/M metagenome (GOLD analysis project Ga0181379, IMG submission 130115) | Marine viral communities from the oligotrophic San Pedro Time Series (SPOT) site, San Pedro Channel, CA, USA - 2 SPOT_SRF_2009-07-10 | ecosystem: Environmental > Aquatic > Marine > Strait... | reverse complement strand
ATTGTTACTGAAGCAACACCACTTGAACCATCACCACGAATTGGTATTCCTGTAATTGTTGTACCTGAAGATGTATTGAAACTTGAACCTCCAGCAACAACTAAGATTGTGTCTAACGCACCATCAACGGCAGCAGCTGATACGGTAGAATCTGTTGATACATGAATAAAGTCAGTTGACATAAAGTTTAGAGTTTCAGCAGATGTTAAAGAGTACATATATTTCCATCTATATCCATCAGATGTTTCAAAAATTGAGTTTGATGTAGAAGTTGGTTCTACAGTCGAAGCAGTTGCACCATCATTTTCTATAACTTTGTAAACAGCAAAAGCGCTGTTCATTACTACGAAAGACGAATCAAATAGATTTGTTGCGCCACTATTTGCAGGATTAGAAGAACTGATATTATGTTCGTACATATCATAAGTTGTTCCTGTTGTCCAGTTTCTTCGTGGTATACAATGTGATACGTCACTTGAAGTTATTATTTTTGCACCTAACATATCATCATAGTTATAGAACTCTGAAGTTACATCATCATTCGGTGTTGGTGGAGAAGCGTCTGTTCCCTCGTTGATTGAATTGCCTTGAGCATCAGCATCGGTTGCCCAAGAGTGTGCTCTGCCTATAAATAAATAATATGTCGTTGCAGCCGTTTCACTAAATGATTCAACGAACTGTTCGGCATTATTTACTCTGAATTTGTTTGTGACTATTGCTGCCATTTTAGTTTCCCATTAAGTATTTATGTTCTTTATATATTATTTATAAGAGTTTATGAAGGTTCTTGTGTGATGTCTGTAGGAAACGCAAAATTATTTTTATGGTCTAAATCAGTATTAACACCATCTAAATCTAATAATCTCATGGTTTCTCCATCAACATCTTCATTTAAAGTTCCTGTAAATCTTAATTGTGCCCAATCTGCTATTGTTGTACTTGCAGATATACCAAATTCACTTTGTAAGACACCTGATTCACTTTCTAATCTAATATTAGAATTACCTGTTTCTGTATGTCCCTCTAGTAATATACCATTGTTGTGAGCGTATCTAGTGAAAGGTGCTCGTAAGTTTCTCATTCTAGGACCACCGTAAGCAAAACCATTACTTACACCGACACCTCTTACTGTATATCCAAATTCATCTACTATACTTCCTTCACCAGTTTCTGCTAATATAACTCCTGTGTCATCTTCTAAAGTAAACGGTTCACTATTTAAGGCATAGAAACTTCTTCTATTTCTTTCCTGCATTTCAATAGTAGTTTCTGGATGTAAGTTTAATTCTTTTTCTGTGTTTGTATTTGGGTCATTAAAATCGTCTGAAACATTTACAGGTATACCTGCTCTTGCAACAGCTGATGATAGTAATGTTTTACCATCTAACTGAACATTGTTACTCATGAATTTTAATCCAACACCTGTTCGTCTACCAAAGAATGTAGAGAATAGAGTATTTAATCTCATGTAAATAGGACTATCTTCTGTACCAGAGAACAATCCTTGTGACAATGTAGCACCAACTGGTTGTTTAACTTTTACATTTATTTGAGATGCAATGTTTACTTCACCGGTTACATAGAATCCACTTGGGTGAGTTGCTTTCTTAATAGCGTCTCGCCACTTACTAATTGATTCTGAAACTTTTATAACATATGAAAAATCTTGATAGTATATACTATCCTGTATTCTTTTTGTTTGTTCTGATAGATGCCCGTCTTGAGAAATATATTTTCCTGTTGTTTGTATTCTTGTATTAATTGCTGTTGTTGCAGTAAGATTACTTGATTTAACTACAGTCGCTGTTGTGCCGCCAGAAAAAGTAACTGTTTCATCTTCTTCTAGTACACTTGTTGTTGCTGTGTATTTTAAAACAGGTGCTGTAAAGTCAACAACTGTTCCTGTTGCACCACTTACATTACTTGTAAATGTTTCATCTTCAGTTATTGCACCTGAAACTGTTTTAAGAATAGCGTATTTAGGAAATGCAAGTGTTGGTGCTGATGTAAAATCAATACCATGTTCAATGATACTTAATGATGTTGCTTTTCCTATATCATCGCCATAAGGTATAACAGTAGTACTTGCACCATCAAAAGCAATATCTGATAAAAGTCTTCCGCCTCTTTCTAATTCTATTCTACTGAAAGGTGATGATACACTTGATGTAGAATCCTCTAAAGAAATAAATCTATCACCAGAAACTGTTGCTGTAGGTAATGTAGTATATCCACCACCACTTGATATCATTCTAATATCTGTTATGTCTCCACTACCAGTAGAGTTTTCTTGAACTATTTTATTACCTTTATGTAATCCATCATCTTGTGTTTCATCTTCTAATACAACATGGTCATTATCTTCCATATTGTAAGGAACATTTGGTTGTGAATCTTGATTTAAGATAAAGAAAGTATCTGAAACTTCGTTATCATCTTCTTCACTTACTAAATGTCCCACTTCATTCTCTAATTCAAATCTAATTTCTGTTTCAACTTCTTGTGAAGCAGAATCTAAAAGTTTACATGGTTTTCCATCGGTACCAAATCCAACAGCGTCTTCTAATATTATATCACCAGAACCTGAACCTGTAACTGTTTCATCTTCTAACTCTACATGAATAGCAACACTTCCTGTTTCTGGTGCAAACCCACCATTTACAACAGCAACTTTTGCTTGGGCTGTTCCTGAACTAAATGTTAATACATCTCCTTCTTGATAACCTGTACCGGCTGCATCAACAATAACCTCGTCAACTCCTGCACCACTTATATCTAGAACTTGAATACGAGCACCTGCACCAGCACCACCTGATACTGTTGCCTCATCACCAACTGTTAATGTTGCACCGGCATTTGTTATTGTTGTTGATGATACTGCTTGACTTACTGTAAGTTTTACAATCTCGTTAGGGTCATTAAAATTAGCACCTTCAATTACTTCACCATTTACAAAAGTACCAACAGTAGTTTCATCATTAATTTCAATCTCAATAATCTCAACAACACCTTCTCTAAACTTAGTAATATTTTCAACAATTGCTGTTGCTTCGTTTATGCTATCGTTAGAAGGACTATTTGTTTGTTTTATTTCTTGACCAATTAAAAATATTGGATTGTTAAGTGCTTGTGCCTCTGTTTGTGTACAACGAAGAAATGTTTGTGTAGCAAACTTACCATCAGATACTCGTAACATATCTTCATTAGGTTTATATACCTCTGATGGTTCATTAAATAGCATTCTGAAAAATGCTTTGTGAGCCTTATCAGTTCCTTTTGCACGATATAATGATTTAATATTTTTAATTAATTTTCTTGTATTTAAACTAGAGTGTGTATCTTTTGGAATAGTTTTAAGAAACTCTTCCTTCATTTGAGATAAGAAATCTTCTATTGTATGGTCTGGGTCAGAATAGTTTAAAAGTTGTTGAATGTTCTCAACAGGATTTGCACGATATTTACCTACAATTGCTGTAGCGCCAGATGTTGCACCAGTTACAGTTTCACCTGTAATAAAAGCATTGTTTGATGTAATAGTGTATCGTGAATTAGCAAAATCTTCAGCAAGAATAGTTGCTGTAGCACCAGAAGTTGAACCAGTTATTACTTCACTCTTTTGTAGTGTACCAGAAAAAGAAAGTTGTTCGTCTACAAGTTTATCACCTGCATCTAAACCAAAAGAACTTGTTCTATCTAATAAGACAAAATTATTAGTTGCACCTTCGCCTTCTAAAAGTATATTGTCTACTGAAGTAAAAGATGATAATTGTATTTCTGCTGATTCTAGAAAAAGATAATAAGACTTTATAAACTCAGCAAATTTAGGATGTTCTTCAAGAACAAACTCTGGGAGTTGTCTTTTAACTAAGTTTGATAATTTTCTCGTATTTGTTTTTTTAAATGTTGCCATTGTTATCCATTACCATTAATATGATGAATAACTACTGGTCGTTGTATAAGAAGTTCCTGCCTGAGATGAACCACTTTCAACAGTATCAATATTACCAGTTACAGTTGAATTAGAAATGTCTATTTCTAAAACTTGATTACGAACTGGAACAATGTCATTCGAATTAGGAAGACCAAAAATTCTTATTCTTGTACTAGCTGCACCATCAATATTTGAAATACTTGTTATGTGTGCTGATGTTAAAATTATTTCACCAGTTGCATAATCAACAGTACCAAAACTTGTACTTGTATAAATTCTTGTCGTGCCACTAAAATAGTAAACTCTAATATTTCCAGCACCATCATCATCTAAGAAATGTTCGTTAGCTGAATCATCATTATTAATTTTAAAACCTGTTGATGATATAACACCACCACCTGTCATATTGTGACCTGAATGAGGATTGTAAAATGCGTTGTTAAATGAAAGTGTATATTTTAAGGATTCATTTAAAGTTGGTGTAACAAATTTATATAATTTAAGATTTGTAATATTACTTAAAATAGATGTGTCAGCATTATTAATATCTTCTAATAATTGTGAGTGTCTAAAAATACCAGTAAAGTCTTGTAACTCATTTTCATTGTAATTTGAAATTGCTGTTAATACATTTGTTTTAAGTGTACTTACATCTTTTGTTGTTGCACCAGTATCGTATTTAAAATTTGTGTCGAGTATAAGAAAGGTTACTTCTGGGTCAATAATTACTGGTCTTATAGAAGCAACAGCATATTTTTTAAGACTTGTAACAATACTTGCCTTTGTTGTTTCTGTTAAAGTTGAACCTGATTTTGCTTTAATTGATATATAAACTTTACCATAATCTGGTATAGCTGCATCTTCACCCCCATATACTTGTACGGCCTGAGCATTTGCATATAAAGTTTTAACTAGAACTTTGTAATCGTCTGCTGTTACAGCACGGTCTTGAGCTGTATAATCTCTTGGTGCATTGTATTTAATAGATTGAATTGATTCAGGAAGAGCACCTCCTCCAGCGTCACTAACAGTTGTTACAGTTGCATTTGAAAATCCGCCAATTGTACCATTTAATGTAAATGTTGAAGCAGCATTTGCCTCTGCTCTATTTGTATTAATATAATCTAAGATAATTATATTACCATCAGCAACAGCCTTGCCTAAAACATCATCGCCAAAACTAACTTCGTATCTTCCATTTTCGACTTCTTGTAAAAAATAAACTTTAGATGTTGAATCTAATTCTGTAATACCAGTTGCTAATGTGTAAGTATTTGTTGTAGAGTCTGAAATTGATTCTTGAACTTTAACAGTTAATGTATTTGTATCAACAAAATCATTTGGTACAATAAATCGTTGGTCGATATCAGATGTGTTTACTGTGTATTTAAAATTTAAATATGTTCCTTCAAAAATATCTACATTACTAAACTTATAAACTCCGTCAACAGGTGTAATACTTAAATCAGCATTGTTTACAAAATTATATCCTGTGCCATCAACAGTTGTTGAGAATTGTGTTCCTCTTTCCATAGTAAGTGAAGAACCAACAGCATTAGTAACTGTTACATCAACTGTAGCTTGTGAAGCTGTAGAACTTATCGGAGTATATCCAACTTGTTTTGCTTTTGATACAACACTTGCCCTCAAGTCAGCACTATCTAAAAACATTTCATTTGCTAACATATTAGCATTGAATCCAACATAGTGTGTATTGTACGCAAGAATATCTAAAAGAACTGCCATACCAGAACCTTCGAAGTCATAATCTCTAAACTCGTCTTGTTGTGATAAAAAGTTTTTTAGATTTGCTTTGATGCCGTCAAAATCTAATTCTGATATTTCTAATTTAGTTGCCATATTTTTATCTTAATCTTTCTAAAAATGATTCCATTTCAACTCTCTCTGGAGTGTTGACTACGAAAAAAGATATTGAAGCTCTATATCCATTTCTTTCTGGAGAAGGTTGTACGTTTATTTGAACCAATCTTATTCTTGGTTCAAAGTTCTTTAATAATAAATGAATCTGTTTTGAAATTGCATGAGTCATTTGTGGAGTGATATTTTCAAATAACATCGCTCTTAAATTAGAACCAATCTCAGGATGAAATGGTCTCTCATAGTGATTAGTATTAATCAAATTTCTAACACTTCTTTTAACCGCTTCAACGTCTGTAAGAGTTTGAATATCTTTTGTTGCAACGTTTGCTTGAAAATCTAAATCTAAATCACGATAGATTTTAGCACTTCTTTTACTTTCGTTAGTTGTTGTTGCGTCATATCTTGACATTTAGCAATCTCTCCTATGCTATATTTATACCGTTATCCGCCAGCAAATACATTACTTGACCCAGCAGCTACAGATGTACAACCACTTATTGCATCACCTATTCTTCCACAACCTCTACCATTTACTCTAACAGTAAATGAACCTAAAGCAATAGGTGCTAAATGAGGTGGACAAGGGTCGCCAGGTAATAGGTGAATAGTGTTTACATCTCCTTGTCTACTAATAGGTCGACCATTACAAAAGACATTTCCTGAACCTTGTGCCCTAACCATTCCTGAACAATGAGGTATATCAGCATCTCCGATTCTTGTTACTGCTGGCATTTTATACTCCTAAACATGTGTTATAACTCCATCATAATAAGAAGCCACCGCAGCTCTGATTGTTTCGTATTCATTTCTAATTACATGTGTCACAGTAAAAGTTTGTGTTCCATTTACAGTAACAGTATACGACTTTGTAACAGAATCACGTTGGTCTTGAGTTAAGTCAAAAAACAATTTGTTACTAGGAAGATTTTTAAGTCCAGTTGCAACTGTAGGGGTACTTCCTAAATCACTACTTCCTTGTTCGACAAATGTAAACAAGTCAGTAAAAGAATCCTCATAAGTTCCTACAAGTGTGCATGATGTAGTTCCTGGTGTCATAGTAATTCCTTCATGTGTTGTTGATGTTACAGAAGTAATAGTTTCAGGTGTAGGCAAAGTATCACTACTAGCAGTAATAGTTGCATTAATTGTTCCAACTCTTGTAGTTTCTGTTACTACTGTTTCTGTGCCAGGATCCACTTCTATACTAATGGTCATCTTTCGTTAGTCTCTCTTTTCATTAACTCTTGTAACTTATCGTTGTAACTATGCATTTCTTTATGTTCTTTATCTGTATGAGGTGTTGGAGGAGGAACAGGTTCAAATCTTATAAGATTTTCGAAACTTTGAGGTATATCATCATAATCGCTAAATTGTAAGATATGTCCTTTATCTCTAATCGCAAAAATGCCCTTCATGCCTTTTTCTTCTTTTTCTTAGGTGCTTTACCGCCTACCCATGCTTCGTTGTAGTCTTTTGTAGATTTATCGTCTGCTTTATATTTGCCTTTAACTCTAGCACGTTTAGCCTTTTTCTTTGTTGGTTTATCATGCGTCTTTGCAATTATGCCAAAGTGATATATGTCCATACCACTATCTTTTTTTAGACTTTCCCATAAATTCTTAAACCATTTATTGATTTTATTCATAATTTTACTTTACCTTCGTTGATTAATCGTTCTCTGTTTTCTAAATGTAATTTTTCAATCACTTCCTTGTTACCGCCTGAGTATTTAACAGCATGTCCTTCTTCTATCAATGTAGAAGTTAGTAAATCGCCGTGTGAATTTCTTAAATCACCAAGAATACGACCAAACTTACCTTTGGCATCATACTTTTGTGTAACTAAAACGATATCATCCGTTTCTACGAATTTTTTAACTCTTTCTTTTGCAGCTAAACCGAAAATCTTCTCAACTTTGTCTCTTGTTCTTGATTCTGGAGTATCAATGCCCATCACTCTTACTCTTTCATCATTGAGCCATACGTTAAAACCCAAATCTATGTCAATATCAACAGTATCGCCGTCAACAACTTTTCTAATCTTGCATTTATACTCGTACATTCATTTTTCCTTTGTTTTTACATGAACTATTTATAAGGGCTTTACAAAATCTTTACGATAATGTATAATAGCAATGAAAAACACAAAAATACCAAAAAAATAGGAATAATACTTGACAAGGGGGTATTTTTACTGTATAATATACGATTATTAACTCAGAGGACCAAAAAATATGATGATTGACGAACTAGAAGTTATAAAAGCGTGTAATGATGCACTGGACCAGATTGCTGACGGTGATTTTGATAGTGCAGTTATGACAATTTCTACTTTAAGAGCAGATAATCAGAAAAAAATTGATGAATTTGCGGCTTGGGCAGACGAAGAGAGTAAAAATTCTGTAAATCTCGAATATCCAGAACAATTAGAGATAGATTATCCGGTAGGAACGACTGATACTGACGGTCAAATGAATTTATTTTCCAATTAATTTGTAAATTATTGATTTTATAGAGATTTTTAGATGGAATAATACTTGACAAGTGTTTCAATATATCATATAATGTACTTATATTAACGAAACAAGAGGTAAATTATGAGTTGTGACGCAAATACTAGAGTTTTAGAACATTATTTCGAAGAAGGTCTTGAAATGGGTATGACTGAAGAAGAAGCTCAAGAATATGCCTATGAAAAGTTTGATGGAGGTCAGTAATACAATGGACCATCATCAAGAATTATACGAATTGAATCAGCAGAATGAAGAAGCTGAGTATCACCAGTGGGAACTAGAACAACAAGAACAAGAAGAGAACAAAAAAGAACAAAAAAAGAACGAAGAGTTAAACAAACTAGTTCTACCGGATTACGCATGTCTCAGATAGTAAAAAAATGGAAAAAAGTCCATTTTTTTCTTGACAAGTGCTTGTATACTTAGTATACTATATGTATGTTAAACAAAAGAAACAATAAAAAAATGAAAGGTTATATTATGTCACAACAAACAATTAATTATGTAGGTATTTCTAAAGATTATGAAGAGTCTAAAACAAAAAGTTTTGGTTTCTACTTCACTACTGAAGAGAATAACGATATAGTTTATACTAATACGTTCTCATTAAAGTACTTAGTTAATGATTTGAAAACAAGATTTTCATTACCCAATTCATACATGGCAAGTTCTTCAATGGACTTTGCAACTGAAGAAGGTTTCTACCATAACGGTGCTGCTTCAATGGTTCTTTCTCTTGCGAGTAGAATTGCAGATAGTGGTAAGTCAATATCTGAGTACACAAAGAATGTGTTAAACGATAAAACAGATATAAGACAAATTGAGTTTGCTGATTTGAAAAAAGAAGAAGCAGAAGATTGGTACACAGACGGAAAGGTTGCGTTTAATTAATATGACAAATCTATTATCAATAATCGGTATCATGTGTATGATGTTTGCTGTAGGGGCGATTGACGGTCCCACACCAGAGACATCTGGTAATGACTTCTTTCTATCTTTTATACTTGCAAGTATTGGAATCTTAACACTATTAATTGTTGCAATTAAGTCACAAGAAGATGAGGAATAATAGGAATAATACTTGACAAGTGCTTGGGAAATTAGTATAATATGTGTATAACAAAAAAAAGAAAGGCTATATTATGATTACAACAAACGATATAAAAAACGCAAAACAAAAGTGTTACTCAATCTATCAAGATTTACAGGCTACTATGGCTGGGGCATCTATGTGTGATGTAGATACGCTTGAAACTCAGTTTACTGAGATTTGTGCTGAGTTTGGATTAAACTTCGAAGACACATATGATTGGTGTGAAAATCAACATTCTTCAAGTTGTGGACTTTAGTCCAAATAGATGGAATAATGCTTGACATGCTTTACAAAGTTCGATATAATTACTATATAAACAATTGAAAAAGGACTACATTTATTATGAAAACACTAGTTACTAAAAAATCTACTTCTCTTTTATCTGGTATCAAGAATATGATGGCCGGCGCTAAAGAGAACTACGATTTCTGGACTGCACCTAGAGACGGCACACCTAAATCTTCTTATTGTCTTGAACAACTTGCTGATTGGGACTCAAAAACACAAGTTAAAATGGGTCGCAAATACTTTAAAGTTATACAAGATAGAAGCGTGTTTGCTTTTATTGTTAAAGAAGATGACGGCAAATTTAAAAAAGGTGATATATTGAAAGCCTCTGGTTACAATGCACCTGCTTTAAATCAACCAAGAGGAAATGTACTTGACGGTAATTACTATATCGCATGGACTGGTCCTCTTTACTTAAACTAAACTACTAACTGATAAGGAACTATATTATGAAAAACGTAAAATCTGAAATACAAAAAATGAACCTTGCTCAACTTAACGAACTATCTGAATTCATTTCTGATATGAAAGTGATTGTTGGTAAGGCAACTCTATCTGTTGGGCAAAATGTATTTGTTGTTCAAAAGACTAAGAAGACACCTGGTGTCATTACTAAAATTAATCAAACTAAATGTCTTGTAGATATGCTTGGCAGAAGTTATAGAGTGCCAATGGCAATGTTGGAGGCGGCGTGAGTGAAATGATTTTTGAAAGTGAAATGTTAGATGTTATGAATGACGCTTTGGCTGATAACCTTGTAGAGGTTATCGCCAACATGAGTCAAGACCAAAGAGATAAATTTGCAAAGACTTTTGTATCTAAATGGCCTACACTTGCTGGTCAAATCTCTTTTAGTATTGATGCTAATTTACAAGACAGTAATGTAACAGGAGGGTATGAGTGTTAATTAAAATAGACGATAAAGTAAGTATAAATCAAAATTATTTAAGACAAACTAGAGAAGGTATCATAACTGATATATCAATCGCAACAAAGACAGACGACCCTGCTGGCGAACTTGGTGTACAGATACAAGAATATGATACCGAACTTAATTATAAAGGGTCAATTGGATATGTAACAGAGAGTGGTGACCAATATTGGGCATACTTCTCACAAATAGTAAAGGATATATAATATGGTTTATGATGAAGAGAGACTTATTACTGCTGTAATAACTCAAGCAATTGAAGACACTTTATATACAGGCAAACGTCCTAGGTATGTAAAACATAAAGAAGATGCAATCGACTGGATTCTAAATGAAGAAGGTGAAGACCATATTGTATTTCTAAAGTATTGTGCTATGCTTGGTTTAGACCCAGCAATAATACAAATGAAAGTTAAGAAATTTACTAACCCTAAATTAACTAACTCACAAAAATTAATGATAAAACAAAATATGCTAAAAGGTAGACAATATGACAATGAACAAAATCAAGTACAAGTTTAACGAAAATAAAATTGTAAATGATATAATAGATTATATTAATGCGACTTATAGTTCTCATTATTCTAATTCAAAATATCAAGCAACTGAAATTATTATTGACCAAGGTTATGGTACAGGTTTCTGTATGGGCAATATCTTAAAATATGCTCAAAGATATGGCAAGAAAAATGGTCGTAATAAAGCTGACTTGATGAAAGTTATACATTATGCAATCATACAACTATCACAAGACCATTATTTACCTGAAGGCTCTAAACCTAAAGACAACTTAGTTGACTTTGATAATAATGCAGCTGAAGGCAAACAGATTGAACAGTATCATAAGTTTAAGAGTTTAATCATAGATGAATTTAAAACTAAACAATGATTACTATAAAAGATTACATACGTGGATTTGTTTTTAGTATTCTATTTCTAGTCTTATATGTGATAGGGTGGTTTGTGAATAATCCTTGGTTACTTGGATTTTAATTGCTGTTAAAAATTACAAGAATATTAACAACAATATTAGGTTTGCTTATAGTATTGCCTATATCGCCTACTATATTTCTTATATCGGTATGGTGGGCTTCTTACGGAGTGTAGGTCAGCCTGGTAGACCGCTACGTTTGGGACGTAGATGTCGCAAGTTCGAATCTTGCCACTCCGACCAATTGACGCTTGACAATTAGTCAATTACTTGATATAATAATATTATGAAATGGTTCCAAGCTAGCTTAGGTAGGTTTCTGAAGGGACATACATGAGTACTTATAAGAACCAATATTTACACAGCGAGGTATAATGAATGAATTAGACATAGCAAAGAAACAAATGGAAGAAAAACAAAAAGAAGTACATGGTCTTCAAATCAGAGTAAAAGAATTATCTGACGAGAACCGTGAGTTAAAGGCTAAACTCAAAAACGCTCAAAGTGATTTTGGATATGATTTAGTAGTAGAGAATCCAGATGCAACTCATATACTAATGGATATAAAAGATGAATAAAATAAATAATCTCAGTATGGGATTAGATGAAAATAGACAACGAAGATTAAAGGCGACAGGTAAATGGTTTCAACCGAGTAAGCAAAATAAAAACTTATGGTTAAATTATATTTTTCTTGTTGTCTTAGTTGTCGGTTTTATTTTTTATGTTGTAAATTTATAAACAAGGAGAAAAGTATGAAAAATTTAGATACAATTTTAAGAGCTGCAGTAGCCATTCTTGTAGCAGTCATAGTAGTTGGTTTTATAACAGGAGTTTAATATGGCAAGAATACACCCAGGAAAACGTAAAGCGAATCCAAATCTTACTTGTAATGAGAAACCTCGTATCAAAGGTTGGTCTAAAGCGAAACTAGAAGATGCGATTGAAAAGACAGGAAAGAATAAAGTGAAAGCAAGATATCTTAAAGAGATTGAAAGAAGATTTGCCTGATGCATTACCATCAGAATGACCAGTTGTCAGTAAAAATTATTGACAATTACCTACCAAAAGAAGAGTTTAAAAAACTTCAAAATATCTTTTATGGTAGTTACATGGATTGGCATTGTCTTGATTGTATCAATGAAAAGAATGATGGATACTTTCAATTCTATCATATGTTATATGACAAGAATATGCCTATGAGTGAAGCATGGAGAGATATTCTTCCTTTAGTCAATAGAATACCAAACTTACTATCACTTCTTCGAATTAAAGCAAACTTGCTTACAAGAACACCACAACATGACTTTCATGGATATCACCTTGACATATCTACTGCACAAGGACTAGACAATCATAAAACTGCAATTTATTATATGAATACGACAAATGGATATACACAGTTTGAAGATGGTACAAAAGTTGAAGGTATTGAAAATCGTATTGTTATATTTGATGGTGAAAAGAAACACTCAAGCGTAAGTCAAACAGATGAACCTTATAGAGTGGTTATTAATTTAAACTGGTTAGAAAGCACATCATGATTATAGATTTTTTATTCTTAGCGTTTCTATGCATAGTAATAGGTTTTATAATCTATCTTGCTCGTAACATGCCATTCTAATGAATTCATTGCTCGTCTATCTTATCATTGTATTTAATGATAAAGTAAAAATAGAGATACCTTACGATAGTATGGAAGCATGTCGCATTGCTGAGAGATTGATTGATAAAGAGCCACAACGTATGATTTATACAAAAAGAGGAATAGATAGTATTACATACCAATGTGTAGAGCTCTACTGATATAAATATTATTATAATCGTTGAACCCATTCGGGTCGGAAGTAGGTAACGAAGCAACGCACTTTTTTAACAGTACTATGTTAGGAGGGTGTTATGAGTTCGCAAGTACTACACACATATCTAAAATTAATTCGAGAAGAAAGAGAAAGAAGATTTCTATTGCATTATCTTTCGTTGAAACGTAAGACGAAGAAATATGTAGTTGGGAAGTACTTCCCACTTTAAAGTTCAGGAAATTGAGTCTCATAGCCGCCCGCTAGGCGGCGTTCTAAACTGTTCGTGTATGATTGTACCCTAGAAAAAAAGGGTTATTTAGAGTTTTTGGGTGTGACTATTATTTCGTCTAGATATATTACGATATCTTCTTTGTTAGAATTTTCTTCGTCTGTTTCGACAACAGCAACAATAGTAGCATCAGTACATGCCATACAACTCTCATGATGTGCCTTTGCTTCATGACAAGCGATAAGCAAGAAACTTGCAAATAGATATAGAGCAATGATTAGTCTTTCTTTTGTAGTTATGTTCATAATTTTTTCCTTTAGTACAAATTAAAATGTGGGGGCGTGAGAACCCCCACAAGTTGTGTTAGTTGATACTATATTTCAGCACAAGCATAACAATTGATTTCTAAGCCAACTGCTATTTCTTTTACGATTGGTGATTTCCACATAGTATATCTCCTTTCATCCGAGTTAAGATTTTAGTTATTTACTGGTGCGTTTGCACGCCATTGATAACAAGACCAGTATCTTGCTGTCGTCTTATCTTTCGCTGTATCACAATTGTGTCGAGCACGAAATGACTTTCTACGTTTAGGGTCATCTCGTTTAATCGAAAGTCCTGTTGTATCACCAAAAGAAACTTTGATGATGTTACCTTTCTTGTTCTTTACATAGACATAGAACTTCTTACTACCACCTCGTATCGGGTCATTCAGTTTGACCTTCTTTCCCTGATACTCTGCTTCTGTAATCTCTAAGTCTTTATATGTTTCTTCGCAGAGACAATCTATTTGTTCTACTTGTTTAAATGTTTTCATATACCTATTTATAAACTCCTTGGTTGACAAGGATTTTTTTAAGAATTTTTCCATGGGTAGGGGTCCCTCTCCGAACCCCCGTTCCGACCCACATGGTAAACCTTAATCTACGTTATACTTAGCCCTATCTAAGTAATAACTGTCCTCGACTCGATGGTACTTCGACTTGTCTTTTGCAATACTCAACGCAAGTGCCTGTATATTTTGTATTTGATTATCTATCTCTGCTTGTGTTGCTTTAGGGGATTCGTATTTCATTGTATATAACAATTGTGCTTCGTCATTCATGACAGAAATACGTTTTACAAAATCACTTATCTTATGTAACATAATATATACCTACCTATGATAGTTGTTAAATAAATCGAGCTGTTGACCATAAGAAGGTCTCGACTGCTCTTCTTTCTTATTCTGCCTCTCTTCTCGTAGAGACATTGCCTGTAATCTTTCCTTTATCTTTTTCTTTTGATTCTTTAGGTCGATGATTGTATCTGCTGTCTCATTCATCTTACGTTCTAGATTCTCGATTTGTGCGTCAAGATGTCTATGTTGAGCTGTTACTTTAGCTGCAACTCTGGCGTGTGTACCACTTGCCATATACTTCTCCTTTCAATATATCCAAAAAAAAAATTGAAGTAATTCCTAAACGAATACTGCTAGTTTACGAAGTACTCAATATTATTTAGTAGAAAAAGAAGTAGTATATGAGACTACCGATAAGTGTTATATCAACTAAGACTGACCAGACTATGTATAATCTAAACATCCATTTGCTGATAGTATATACTAGAGGGTTCTTCATTTTGTTCCCCCAATGTAAGTGTAACTATCATGCTACATTCTCCTTTAAAAGTTATTATATACTAAGAGAGGGCGTTTGTCAAGCCGTTCTCTGAGGTAGTTACCTATATCTAAACAGATCCCTTATGTACGCAAACGGGTCTTAGCCGAGAAACGACACATGCACTTCTCTTCTGTTAATTCAAGTCAATGATGTTACCATTGATGTCTTGATGAGCTGAGTTCATCATGTGTAGTAGTGTAGCAGACTCTATCTTAATCTTACTTGTCTCTAGTATACTACCGCCTACCTTAATGTTTAGATTGTTCGCTACATCTATGTTCATGTTCTTACCTGCCTTGATGTTTACATCGCCCAGCTGGCTGATAAGGTTAATGTCGCCATTCTGTACTTCGACTGTGACGTTGGCGCCTGAGCCCACCTCTATATTATAGTTGTTGCCGAATTCAGCAGAGTTGTTGACTTTGACTCGAAGGCCCTTGTCGAAGGTCGCCTTACTCTCCCCTTGTATATGGCAGTAGTCATCGGCCGACACAATCGTATAGTTGTCTTTCTTGACTCGTGTTATCTTCGTGCCGTCTGGGCCTATCTCATAAGCAGACCCACTTGCATGTCTTTCGTGTATACGTTCTGCACCTGGCGTGTCGTCAAACTCTTTGATATGTCCACCCTCTGTCTCGTATACATGATTATAAGGATATTGAGCTGCATATGAAGTAAAGGGTTCGTCCCAGAAGCCGCCATCGTCTGGCGCTAAAACATCATCTACTATGACAGTAGGGTCAACGTTCGCCACGCCAACTGCATTATCTGTGTCTGCTAATCTCTCTAGATACGATAGATGAGGATTGTTCTCGTCATTCACTGCTAATCTGTTTACGTCTGTCTCGAAAATATATTTAGGATAGGCACCATTCGGGTCAGAGAATCCCTTTGCAGGTAGAGAAGGGCCAACGATATTTGCAGAGCCCACATAACTCGGAACGCCTGGCAAAGTCCCCATAAGAATAGGCTGTTGTGCCTCTTCGCCATCAGAGAAGAAGCCGACCACCCATGTGCCTTCGACAGGTCCTAATGGAGTTTGCCCTATGCCTGATATAGTAGCAGAGGTGATTGGGTTCATAGGGTGGGCCCATGGCAGGTCGGCGGTCGGTAGTTTGTTCAGGTCGTCTGTGTGTAACCCTAAACAGCGAACTCGACACCTGCCAAGATACTTCGGGTCTTGTCTATCTTCGACAACGCCCACGAACCATGTGAACCCTGCCTTTCCCATAAAATTTTTCTGCATTTGCTTTTTTCCTCTGCCGATACCCTGCCGACTTTATACCAACGGCCAGCTGTTATAAACGAGCATTTAAGTGGACCTCTCTATCAAGGTCTTCCCTATACTCTTCTCTCTTTCTAATCATTCGAATCCCCTTGCCTACTGCGCTTTTCGAACCTACGCTTTTTTGTCAATTTCACTTGGTATTCTCTTGGTACTTCACCATACCCTACTGTTCTATCCCAATCTCTTTGTGTATATTTGTTATTAATCACACGAAATATCTTTGATATCTTCATATATGCGACCTAGTGAATCCATATGAAATAGATTAATATAAGCAGGTAGATTGTTACTTCTGTATACATTGTAGCATTGTATGTGGCTATCTCTTTCAGCTTCATTGTGATATACTTTTTTAGGGATATTGTACCATACTTTTTCAATATGATCCGATGGTTTATATATTCTCTTATACTCATCATTGGTCAAATAGCATCCTTTCTATTATACGTCTTTGTTTTTCTATTTCTTCTCTTTGCTCTTCTATCTGCTCTCTTTGTTCTTCTACTGTAATTGGTGCGAAGCCACCTTCTAACTTACTTTTACGTTTTCGATATTCTTCGAGTATTATGATGTTGCTCATACTGCTATTTATACTTCGTTTACGGCTGGGAAAAATCTTCTAAAAACTGAGGGACTGCGAAGGAATTATGTGTAATATGGGGCGACTTCTGAGTTTTCGTCATCTACGCCTTCTACTCGTATGACTTCGGGTATATAATGCTTTAACATACCTTCGATACCATTCTTTAATGTAAGTGTAGATGATGCACAACCCGAACATGAACCAGACATAAACATAGTTACAATACCCTCTTCGTAAGAATGTAATGTAACAACACCACCATGCATTGCGACAGCAGGTTGTATATGTTCTTTGATAAGGAACTCTATCTCTTCTATGATTGTTTCTTTCGTTCGTCTTTGACTAGTTCCGAACTCGCTTCCATCTTGTTGAGTATCGGATTGAATCTCTGAGACGGCACCCACTTCGTTGGTCCTGTCATTATCAATGGACTTCTCTTGTCCTGAACTATTCGATTTCTTTTCTCTTTCCATGTGTTACTCCTAAACTGCAAAACTCTCACCACAACCACATGAAGCAGTTGCATTTGGATTCACTATCTTGAGATATGAACCACCAAGTTCTTTTACATAATCTACAGTACAACCAATTATATACATCTCTGCGACAGGGTCAATGTGTAGATTGCCTACATGTGGTTCTTTGTCTGTAGTCTCCCATACATATGAAAACCCACTACAACCCCCAGCATTGATTGATAAGTAGACATTTGGATTGCCTACTGTTGCTAGATATTCTCTTGCTGAGTCTGTTAGATTTACTATTTCCCTAGGCATTTAGTCACCAATAGACAATAGAAACACCATGCCCATAATAGTGCTACTAATATTATATACTCCATATTCGCCTCCGTTAAAAAAATCTGTTCTTAAATTTGCGTACTCTATTTACTTTTGCCTTAATTTCATTTGCTTTATTTCTATACGACTCGCCAGTTCGTATAATACTATTCGCTTTGCCTTTGATACTTCCTAGGTGACTAGAAATGACAGCCCCGTATTTGTTGACGTGTTTGTTAAAATCATTCAATATTTTAGGTACTGGCATCTTATCATGTATCAATGTTGAGAACTCTCCTACAGTAGCACCAACTGGCATTTTGTAACCACCTTTACCTGGTAGTCTTTCTCGTAAACTGTCTTTCTTACACTCAAAGACCATCTTATAGTCTTGTTTTGTAACTCTGTGTCTTATTTTTGTAATCATATATCGACCACTATATTGTGGGTCATACTTTTTACCATCAGGTGTAAGACCTTCTTGGTCTACTGGTCGTAACTCAAAATGTATTACTTCACCAGGTTGTATGAATGATTGTCCAGGTACAGTCATTTCAAGTGTTGTACCTGCGTTTATCTCTTGACGTGCACCATTTCGTATACCATCAAATATCCCGTCAAGTTGTGCTTCTACACCATAACTACCTGTTGGTTCATCATGTAGATATTGTGTTGTAGGTGATAGTGAGACCATACTATCTGGATAATCACTTACACCTTTACCTGACCCATCTCTGTTGCTGTCAAAATCTACTGGATTACTACTTATTTGTGGGTTTTGAGCACCAAAACCATCACCATCTGCATAGTCAACGTGTATTCTTTTACCAAAGTGGTCATGATAATTATACTCTGATTCTATATATGTTTTATCGTATATATTATAACTAATCACTTTAGAACCATATGTGCCTAATGCTTGAGCAGCGGCTACATCATGAAAGTTATTAATAAATCTGTATGATTCTATTGATTTAAGGTCTTGTTGTATTTTAGTTTGGTTTGCATCTTCTTCTATTGCGTCAACTGTAATATTTCTTGGTTGATAGTAATATGTTTCAACTGGTGCTTTTTCTGTATAACTTGTAGCGCACATATTCTCCCATGATTGAAAATAGAAACCTTTTGTTGTTTCATAGAAATAATAACCTACGCCTTGACCATACTTTGGTAGTGCTTTCTTTGATATCATTTCTATTGCTTTAAAAGGCGATACATTTGGCATAACAAACTTATCTTGATTTCTTGTCTCTTCAATGTATAATTGTTTACGAGTATCAAGACCTTCTTTGTCTCCACAAATTTGTGCAACCATGTCTGACAATTTACCAGAATATGCTTGACTTACTTTTGTTCTTATGTTACGCATGAACTCACGACTTGCAAAATGTATTGTATATACTAGTGTTCCTTGTTTTGCTTGTTGTTTATTTGATACTTTATACACATAAAAAGGGTGACCTGTTTGTTCACTTGCATCAATAATATGTTCTACGTTTGATGTGCCTGGTGTAGAGAGTTTAAAGAATAGTCTTTCTGTACCTTGTATTGGTAGATTACCAATTATATTTGTTGAGTCAACCATTACTAGCGTACCGTATACTGCTGTTTGCGTAATACCCTCATAGACATTTAACTCTTGCACTTGTTCCATTATATCAACGCCACCTTCACCAAATATACCACCTGTGCCATCGTGTGCTTGTAGTATGATGCCGTTTAAATTATAATCGCCTGCAAAATCGTAACTATCGTTATGTTTACTGCCCATAATTTATATCCTAAAATCTGTTCTTCTTTATCAATGCAAAAAATTCTTCTGTAAATGCGTCAAGGTATCTTTCATCTAACAGTCTTATTTGTCTTAAATCGTCTTGTTTTCTTTCTTCAAATTGTCTATTTGTAATTGGTGTCGCATTGTCTGTATCAGAATTGACCTCTAACATATGTGAGTTGTCAGGCGATGATGTTGCACCACTCGTCTGCGCCAGTTCATAATGATGAATTGCATCTTCACTACCTGCCCCGTATTTGTCTGTAAGAAAATCTGCAAAGTCTGGTTCTGTCATTGGCCATTCATAATATCTATCAGTAATATCATTTACCATTAATACAACCCAATGAAATTGTGCGTCACCATAATATTTAAATGCGACATCTTCTGGATTCTCACCTTCTTTTACGTTGTACTTGTCAAATACAAATCGACTAGCAGAAAGGCCAGAACGCATCTTTACTCTTTTCAGTATGTCTGGTAGTAGTTTAAAGTTGTTGTTACCTTTGATATCGTAAACCATCAATGGAAATTTATTAAAATACATTACTTAATTACCTTTTTTAACCATAGATACAGAGCGTAACAAGTAAACAAATATATCGTTGCGACTCCTACATCTAAAATGTGTTCTCTCATATGGTATATAAACTCTATACCTGCCTGTAAGTCACCTTGAGCTGCTCCTGCGTTCTCTGTTATTGTAATTGACTGCCCTTCAAACCCGTTAAATGCGCCTTCTTCAAATACTATTTCACCATCTTCCATATGGTCTTCGTATGGGTCATGTGGATTATCCACACTATTTACACCTTTGTTTATATTTACATCTGCCATATTAGAATCCTTCTGTTATTCTCTCTTTTGTTAATAGTTCTGTTTCTTGGAATGATACTGACATTGTAATTTTTGTTGGTGCACCACCTTCAAATGACTTAACACCATCAGGTGTATAGTTTACCTCAACATTAGTACATACACATGTCGCAATTTTATTATAATAATCATTCTCACTTGCCTGACCTGATTGGTCTTGATACATGTAATGTATATCAAACTCTGATGGTAGTGTTAAAAATCTATTGTTTTTACCCTTTAACTCAGGTGCCATATGAAATCTAAACAGTTGTATAATCTTTTGTACGTCTTCTGTTTCTTCTCTATTCTTCGGTGCAAATGTAAAGTTGTATGTAAATGTTCTTAAATTCATGGCATCAAACAATACTTCCATATAAGGATTATCTGCCTGACCAAATGCTTTATTGATAAGGCCTCTTGTACCCTCTGTACCAGTTACTGCTTCTGTTATTTCTGCTGTTGCTCTTGCAGCCGCTTCACCGACTATATTTTTAGCTGCATTAACTATTCCTTTTGCAGCCGCTTCGTAATCTTGTTTACCCATATTCTTAACAACGTCAAATGCTCCTGCAGCCGCTGCCCCTACTACACCTGTAGCCGCACCAGTATATGATGCTGATGTACTGTCTGTTACGTTAGGTGGTAAATATATTGCGACCGAGTCTGTAATTCTTGTTGTTGTCTTATGATAACTAGATAACCCACTACCTCTTGGTCTCTGAGGTGCTAATTCTTTAACATCTGAGTTTACTTTTGAACCTAATGTATTATCAAAATAACTTGATGTTCCAGAGATAATTGAAGCACCTTTCTCAGCAACTGTGTGAAATACTGCTTCTGCTTTTTTTACTCTTCCAACAAGTGGTACATCTTCATATACTGCTGGGGTCTTTAATTTTTTAACAAATTTTGTACCACCAACTTTTACACCTTCAGCATTATTATAAACATATTTTGTATTATCTTGAACATTGACATAGAATAACATATAGTGACCAATACCACCAGTACTCGTTAAGTCTCTAGGATATTGTATAGACGAATAAGCAAATGGGTCATGGTCTAATTTAGACGTAGGACTTTCTTCGTTAATACCGATAGCACTTTTTCGTAATATAGGTGTAGTCTTACCTGTATTACCGCCACCAAAGATATTGGTCTTTAAACCGTTTAATGCGTTAAATAGATTTCCCATTGTGTCCTTTGATAAATAGTTCTTTTAATTGTAATATAACTATTTATATGGATATGTCAGAAAGAAGACAGAAATACAAGGGTAAATTTACACCAGATAACCCTCAAAAATATGCAGGTGATTGTAATAATATCATCTATCGTTCTATGTGGGAAAGAAGATGTATGAAATACTTTGATAATAACCCAAACATATTACAATGGGCAAGTGAAGAAGTTGTCATACCATATTATGATACTGCTACTAGAAAAGTACGAAGATACTTTCCTGATTTTCTCATCAAGATAAAAGATAAGAATGGTAATGAAAGAACTCATCTTATAGAAGTTAAACCATCAAAAGATATGAGACCGCCTGTCGGTGGCAAAGGTAAAAAGAAATCTACTGTACTATATGAAATGAAAACTTATCAAATGAATCGAGATAAATTTGCTTCTGCTCGTAAATGGTGCGATGCTAGAAATATTATCTTTGATATCTGGACTGAAAAACATTTACAACAAAAAGGTTAAAATCGTCTAAAATTAGGGGGTACAATCATACACGAACAGCTTGGAAAGCCGCCTAGCGGGCGGCTATGAGACGGCAATTCCACGGTTTTACTTGCAACAGCACGTATCCTTGCAACATTCACAAGTTTTCTCATCACAACATGTATACGGTGGTTTACAATTACATTTTACTTTTTCCATAACATTCTCCTTTTATAATTATTTCTTTTTTAGATAATCAGCAATTGCTGCCTTAATTGCATCTTCAGCCAAAACTGAACAATGAATTTTAACAGGCGGTAATGCTAATTCTTCAACAATATCCATATTCTTAATTTCTTTTACTTCTTCTATGGTTCTACCTTTTACCATTTCAGTTACTAAACTTGAACTTGCAATAGCACTACCACAACCATAAGTTTTAAAACAAGCATCTTGAACTATGTTGTCTTTAACTTTAATTTGTAGTTTCATAACATCACCACAGGCAGGTGCACCAACCATACCAGTGCCTACGTCTTTATCGTTTTTGTCCATTGAACCAACATTACGAGGGTTTTCGTAGTGGTCTAATACTTTATCGCTGTATGCCATATATGTGTTTTAAAGGGGTCCGTATCCCAATTGTGCTAATGATTTTGCTGTTTCATCTGTTCCTGCGACAGCAAGGCCTATTGAACTTGTTACATTATTAGATGTATTACTTGTATTTGAAGCATCTGTATTATTAATTGTTGTAACAACAGTTCCACCACCTTGTTTTTCTTGTAATTCAAATGCCTTTCTAGCAATGTCAGATTGTATCATTGCTTCTTCATACAATAACGATAATAAATCTGCATTTCTTGACTCTAATGCAACGATTTTATCGTCTGCTGTACTACCATCAGTTAATAATGCACTTTCATCCATTTTCTGTAACTGTTCTATTTTTGCTTCGTTATCTTTTATTTCTTCTCTTCTTCCTTGTTCGATAAGTCTGACTTCTGCATTGGCTTCAGGATCCGCTTCATCAGGTAGTTGTGGTCTATCGTTATTTTTATTTGCTACTTCATCATACACTCGTTTAAATGCTTCCATAGGTGACTCGCCACCAGGGAACGCAGCCTTAACAGCGGCAATTGAACCTAATGCGATAGCCTTTAAAACTCTACCTATTGATTTACCTATGTCAACAAACTTACCTAAAACTTCTTTAAAGTCTATGTCAAATAAACCTTGTACAAAGTCTACTGCTTTCATTACTAAATTCTTAACACTATCTTTGATGAAATCTACTATACTAAACTCTTTTAATTTTTCTGCAATACCTTCAAATCCTAGTTTCTTTGCTACCCAAGCAACAAAGTTTTTAATTAGTGTAATCGGTAATGTTACTAGAGTTAATAATGCGGTCGATACACCTTCAATGATTGCAACCAACATACTATCACCTTCGTCTAGTGACTTCTTGAACTCATCTATACCTGCTTTGATTGATGTAAATATTGCAACTGCGGCTACTACTGCGGCTGTTAGTAAGGCAAGAGGAACTATGAACGGCGCCATAAATCCTGTTATTGCTGGTATCATTGTGGCCATCATAAATGTTCTCATAGCAGTAAATGCTGTACCTAGACTAGTTATTGCTTTCATAAGAAACCCTTTTGCTCCACCGTATGCTGATGCAAGTGCAGGTATCATTTTTGTCATCATAAATGTTCTCATTGCTTGAAAACCAGTTTTTAATTTATCAAACGCCCCCATAACTAAATTTTTACCACCTGTGTAGGCAGTTTTTATTAGACCAGGCATCTTATTAACAGCAGTTACCATACCTTTAAATCCAAGTTTTAATCCATCAAAGGCAAGACCTAAAGTTGTTGTTACAATTTTCGTTAATGTTTTAGGAAACATTATAGCTGCTAAACCAGCCATACCGACACCTATTCTACCGTTTGGACTTAGACTGTCATAAAATTCTTTACCAAACTTTAAAACAGGTTCTAACGCAGCCGCTATCTCATCACCATATCTAAATAATGCTGAAAGACCTACTAACATAAGTGCTAAACCTACTTTAGGTCCTATCTCAGGTCTCTCAAATTCAGGCAAAGCAAATCCATCATTACCTTGACTATCTGTCTCATCTATAGCAGGTATGTCTGCGTCTGAAATGCCTTGGTCTCTCATATCAGCACCACTTGGTTTTGCTAACTCTACTAACATATTAAGACTATCTCTCATATCTTCAAAGATTGCCTTTAATGAATCCATAGGACTCATTCTTTCAGGTTCTATAGTTGCCATTGAAGACGAACCGCTATAGTCAGGCAACACCATAATATCTGTGTTTATAGTTCCTGTTGTTAGAGCATTTTTCATTTACTTCTTTCCTTTACTTGTTCCTGTATATAACCCAAACCATGCAGCCCCAGCACCAACTACAATTGATACTAAACCAGACTGTTCGAGAGACGGTGTTGGTATATCCATAAACCATATTGTTACTTTATATAACAGAACGATATAGACTGTTAAGAATACTCTTGGAAATATTCGCCAAGCGTCAACCGCTCTTGCCATATGAATTAGTTTTGCATATGGGTTTACACCTAAATCTTTAATAGAAGTATCTACCTCTAGGTCTACACTAATTTTCTGTTTAGGTTCTGCAACCTTTACGTCTTTTATTTCCTCAGCCATTTCTACTTGCTTCCCTTTGTTTTTGTTTTTCGTTTTCTTCTTTAATATAAGTTATTAGCATATCAACGTATACGTCCCTTTCCCACGGCATCAAATTTTCTATCTCAGTCAAAGAATATTTATGATGTTGCATAAGAGAAAAATTAATTTCAAAATAATTCTCTAGGTTATTGTGTGAAAGGGCTATGCGAAAAAATCGTTTAGTCCAGTCAACTTAACATCACTAGTCTTCTTTGTTTTAGGATTCTTTACCTTAATTGTGTGTGTCAATTTAGGCATAGTATCGAAAAACGACTGTAATTTTTTGAATTGACTACTATTCATTGATTCAATAAACTCAGTCAACTCTTTCTTAGTTTGGTCTTTGGCTTGATAAACCTTCTCACCTTTTTCTTCGTATATCTGTAATACACAACTACCGATAACATCTAACATGTTGTTAGCATTTACCGCTTCAATACCACTTTCTAAAAATGAATCAATAGTAGGATATGTCATAATCATTCCCATGTCATCTGTTAATTCAATTTTGTTTGTATGGTCATCGCCAACTTGTACTTCTACTTTTGTTAAATCTAATTCAACACTAGCATAAGTTTTCTTATCATCAGGACAAAGTATCTTTAATTTAGAAACTTCACCTACTGACTTTGCTCTTATATTTAAAAAGATATATTCCATGTCAAACATAGGCATGGTAGCAACATTTAGTTTTTCAAATGTGCATGATGAAACAATGTCTTTTACTGCATTGATAATTTGAGCATTATCTTTACTTTCCATTGCCATCAATAATATCTTTTCTTCTTTAACCAAGAACGGACGATATTTTATCTTTTCGTCTGTGCTTGGCACCTCCAACTCGTAAGTTGGGGTATTCAGTTTAGGTAGTGCCATTATTTAATCTCCTTTATAATATAATATTATGTAAATGGTGGGAATATTTTCCCTTTGAACAGTCTTCCTATCGGAGTCTGTCGTTTAGCAGAATTGAATACTTCTCTTCCTGCTCTTTGTAATTCTATAGGTAATTTACCAAATAATCCTTTATCTGCACCTTTAACGTCATGTATAGTTTGTAAAGCAGAACCGAAACTAACTCCTGCAACATGGTCTGTTGTAAGATTATACCATTGTTTATAAGCAAACCCTACATTTATTTTTACTAACTGGTTTGATGCACCATAGTTATATTCTACAGCACTTAAAGTCTGTGGAAAAACTTCTATTGCTTCTATACCGTATGTTGGTACGTCTCTATCGCCTTCGCCGTCAAATGAACCTAATTGATAAATTTGCATTTTGCCTGTATAATCATCATAATATTTTGCTTCGTTTGTTATGTTGTTGTGTGCCATCTTCATCCATAATTCCATAAACTGTCTTTCTCTTAAATACTTATCAGCATAGAAAGAAGCATTTATCATACCTGCATATTGATGACCTGTAACCATATCAACTTCTGGTTCATTACCAAATTGTTTCTTTTGTGTAACTAAATCTTTACCTGGCATAGATACACTATCACAATGAATATTCATTTGTGTTCCCATTTGTGCAGCTAAATCTAACATAGTATCACCTTTAGGGTTTTTTACTGAAGATAGTCCTACAGGTGTATTTTTACCTATTGACGAACCTTCGGCAAATACTGCAACTTCTCGTTGTTTAACTAATGAACGTAAATTTGTTGGTAAATCTATTCTAATAGCAAATCTTGCTGGTCTAGCATAACCCTCTGCTTTTGCCATAGCAGAACGAAAACGACCAATTGTGTTTTCTGTATTTCCTCTTTGTTTAAGTCTAGGGTCTCTATCAACATTATCAAGACTTTTATCTCTAGGAAATCCTACTCTTATGTCAAAAGGTCCTACTCGTTTACCTGCTCTAAAAATAGCCATTAGTAAGGTCTTCCTTTCTTAAATCTTGCGACTGGTAAAAAGATTGCAATTGCCATCTCCTCAGCTGTTATGTTTAAAAATGATGTTCTCACTTGACTGTACAAATAATGTTTAATTGTTTTTTTATAATATCTTCCTGATAATTCACCAATATTGTATCTTGTTTTTCTATCAAAATTCTTATCACTTGCAAATCTTGATAACTGTCTTAAAAAGTTTACTCTTGCACCTGGTGGTAAATAGTGAAAATTGATACCATAGAAACCACCTTTAGCAAAATCTATAGGAAATATCAAGGGAAACCTATCATAGTATGGTAACGTCTCTTTGAATTTAGGGTCATAACCAAAAAGGTTCATTATACCATATTTAGGTGCAACTGTTGCTTTCCCTTGATTAATCAAACTTCGAGCACCAGGTTGTCTTGTCATCGCTGATACCTTTTTCTTGTACCAATCGTATGATTTGGGTCCAGTTGTAGTGTCTAATATTTTATCGAATACAGTTGCCATACTACTATTTATATAGGTTTATAGATGGTAATTAACTCTTCCTTACCTTTAACTTTGATTTTGTCTACTTCTACTGACTTGATATTCTTTAGTTTTTCTTTTGTATAAGATGAATATATTAGTGGTTCTATGCCAGTAGCAGTTTTATAGTTTCTTGTAGATGCCTCTAGTCTTGCGGCTAAATTTACTGAGTCACCAATTACTGAATAATCTAATCTCATTTCACTACCCATATTACCTACGATACAAATACCTGTATTGACACCTGATCCTATATTGATATCAGGTAGACCTTTTGCTTTAAATT
>Ga0181379_1000246_pt1 | contig 27679 bp, 44 predicted proteins | sample 2SPOviralmetaG_FD_130115 | JGI IMG/M metagenome (GOLD analysis project Ga0181379, IMG submission 130115) | Marine viral communities from the oligotrophic San Pedro Time Series (SPOT) site, San Pedro Channel, CA, USA - 2 SPOT_SRF_2009-07-10 | ecosystem: Environmental > Aquatic > Marine > Strait... | reverse complement strand
CTTTAAAGTCTCCGACAATCCAGTAGCAGCGTTTTGTCCTGCCTTTGCGCCATCAGGTGAAGCCTCTGCTGCTGTAGTAGTTGCTTTACTTTTTAAAACTCCTAAATCAATTAAAAGCTCTTTTGCTGCTAATAGTTGTTTTGCAACAAGGGCAGCTTTACCAAGTGCTGACTCTTGACCTGCAAGTCCTATTATAGCATCTAGAGCTTGAGTTTTTGCGGCAATACGCTCTGCTTCTATTCGCTTTTCTTCTTCTGCAATCAGCCTTTTATCTTCTAAAATCTTGTCGGCTCTTTCCTTTTCATCTGCTGCCTCTTGGTCATCAATTACTTTCTTGGCTGCTGCCTCCTCTGCCTTGAGTGCTATTGTCTGTGAGGTTACTTCTCGTTGTTTTGTTAGCTTTGCTGTTTCAAGTTGTATCAGTTGCGCTTTTAAAGCAGCTTCTTCGTCAAGCTCTGCCTTGTCTGCAAGACCTAACGCTGCCTCCTTTTCAGCAGCTTCAAGGCGCAGTTTAACTGCAGCAATCTCTTTGTTTGTTATTTCTTCCTCAAGCTGTCCTGCTTTTTTTAAAAAGGCAATCCTTTCTTGGGTTGTAAACTTCTCACGGTTTATTGATTTATCTAAAAGGTCTGCTCTGTCTCTGTCAGCCTCTGCCCTTTCAACAAGCAGCTTTCTGTCTACTTTGTCTGCTTCGGCACGTAGCTCTGCAATCTGCCCTGCAACCTTTGCTTCTTCGAGTGCTGCTTTGGTAGCCTCTTTTGTTACCTTGACGAGTTTGGTCGTAGCCTTGACGAGTTGCTCTGTTATTATTACAGTAGGATTTATTCCTCTATTCAATGCAACAAAGCCATTTTTTGCATCTTCTGCTGCGCCTGTGAAGTCTCCATCAAATACCTTTGCGATTGCTTTTCCTAACAAGCCAATACCTTCTACAGCAAGTTTTATTCTGTCAAGGAAAAACTGCTTTATGCTTTTGCCAAAGTCTTCCAAAGCCTTTCGTGGGTTTGTAAAGGCATCTATAATTGCAGTTCCTAAATTGGCAAGCCTGTCTAGCAATTCTCCTGTAACTGCACCTATCTGACCAAGTAGCTTTGCGTATTTGTCTTGCCCTTCCTCACTACGAGTGAAAGCCTGCTGTATTGATGTTACAAGCAAAACAAGTGCGCCCAGACCTGTAGCTGCAACAGCTAAACGCAACACACCAAAACTTTTGATTGCTGTCTTAACTGTTGATGTTAGCTTTTTGAAGCCTGATATTGCGCCTCCTGTAAATTTGTCTACAACGTCAGTTCCCTTTTGTATGGTCTCGTTTGTTTCAGAACTAGCTTCATGTGTCTGATGTATGCTGTCCTTTAGCTTGTCAATATCGGCAACCGCAGCATCTACTACTGCCCGAATTTCTATTATTTCTGTCTGTGCCATTTTCGTTCTTTTTTGTACTGGTTAAAGGCTGCTTTGAGTGATGTTTTCAAATGATACTTGCCTTGCGCAATCTGTATGTTTTCTGTTTCGCCTTTTGCAAACTCGAGTATGTCTAGTATTGTTTTCATAAGTCGTTAAGGAGTTCAAGGTTGCTCTCGCCTGTAGTGAGGTTTGTACTTATGCTGTTGATTAGAAACTTGTTGTTGTTTATTACAAATATGTCGTTGAGTTGGTAGTTTAACAGTATTTTCAATGGCAAGTATGCTTTAACCTTTACAAGCCTGCGTTTAGGGTTGAATGTGTCTATAATATAATTTTTGTAAAAGTTTTCAAACAAGCTGTCGTCTTCTGCAAGTGCTGTAAATTCATCAACCTCTTCTCCGAAGTTTACAGATTGACTTGTTCCGTATGTGTTTGAGGGTCTGTTGTATGTTGATAGTGCGGCTGCTGTTCCGGTACTACTACCATTGTAAAAACTCAATTGGTTTCCACTTGTCAAAGTGTCATTGCTTATATTTAAAACAAGAGGGTCAATGTTTACTGGGTTTTGGTCTTTGTCGGTGCAATATCCGTATTGCATAAGGCTCTGACTGTTATCTGCGAGGTCATTAAGTCTTTCGTATATCATTTTCCCAAATGGCACTTGAACTACGTATTTACCGCCTCTGTTTGTTGTTTGCACATCAGGACTCTCCGTAGTCGCACTCTCTAAATCGCCAAATACTTTGTTGTTTATTTGGCTGAAGTTTATAGCTAAAAATGTGTTTGGCTTTTTAAATCTGAAAGCAACTTCTTGATACGGGATTGCAAAGTTATAATTGCTTTGGTTTACATCTACAAACTCACTAATATCATGAGTATTGCCTGCGCTGTAAAACTTGTCAAGTGTCATCACCTTAATCTTATCGTCATCTTGCACAAAGGCTGTAAGGTTAAACATCTTAAATAGTCCTGTGAGAAAATCAATTACTTTCAAATCAGGCATTTGGTCTGAAACCACTATGTTACTCACTGCACCGTTTGGTGCTATTGCAGTTCCTGTTATCTGTGTGTTAAATGTTGAAGCACTACCGCCTGCAATAGTTATATACTTGAAGTTGATTGTCGGTGTGAATGTAATCGCAGGGTCTTCGCTTGTTACTCTGTACCTAATCTTTCTAATTTGCCCATATATGTTGCTTGTTCCTACAAATATACTTCCTGTTGTAAGTGAGCCTGTGCCAGATACTGTTGATATTGTGAAAGGTGTGCTTGTTACATCTTCAATGATCAAGGTGTACTGTGATGAGCTTGTTGCTGAAAAGGTGGTGTAGTATTGATGTGATGTGCTGCCTATAAAACTAGCTTTTGGTCTTACAGTCCAGATGCCCTCTGTTTGACTGCCTGATAGTAGTGTCATTGCAGAATAAGGCGATGCGGCAGGATTACCTCCTTGAAGTGCAGGTGTCCACTCATTTGGACTTGCACTGGAGAAATCAAATCTTGTTACAGGCATATCTACTACAGCTGTTCCTGTTAAGTTTAAACCCAAACCTCCTTTTACTCTACTTAACCACAAATACAAGTTTGCCCATAGTGGATTGTTTGACTCATCAAAGAAGTCATCACTTGCGCCACTTGTGAAGGTTAAGCCTGTAAAGCTCTCTATTTGATCCACAATGGAACTTAATTTGATTGCAGGCTTTAAGTCGCTGTATCGCACTCCATGATTATGCGCACCCGATCCGCCACCGCTTGTACTGTAGTGTAGATTGCGGTCGTTAGCTGTATTGCTGCCACTATCGTAAAACAATCTATCGCTGTGCGATATTAGGGGATACCTTATTGCGCCACTTGCAAGACTAGACTGTAGTCCTGTTTTTACGTTTGATACACCGTATGTGTGGTCGTATGTTGTAACACCCTGAAACACAGTACTCAATTTCGTTTCCTTTAGCTTTGTTTTAAGGTCTACCGTTTTGCCAAAGAATGTGATTTTGTAGCTTGAGGGTATGTTGTTGCTTAACGTAACACCATCCAAAGCAATGAAGCCAGTTTTGAATGTCATGTTGTTAAGCTCAATAGTTGCAGCCACTATGTCGTTAGCATTGAAAGAAAATGCTATGTCAATGTCGTAGTTGTAATAGTGCTTAAATATCTTATTGTTAGCCTTTGAAGCAGGCACGCTAAACGATTTGCTGAAAGCTGTGAAAATCTTACCTATGTCCTTGACGTTTTGAATGCTGTCAGTTATAGTAACGCTTTCGTCCTTGAATAGTTCAACTCTTTGCCCTTGTATGTATAGCTGTATTTTCTGCACTATCGTATTGTGTTGATTGTGTCAAAAGAAAAGTCAAAGTCAATGGTGTAATTGATCAGCTTATCATTAAGCGATGTCTTGTATTGCATTGCAGATGTTTTCGGAATTACACCAAGCACTCTCTCTGTCGTGTCTAACTTAGTAAGCCATACTTGTTCGCTTAACAGTAACTCCTCAATCACAGCGTTGTTGTCTTGTGAGATGAAGCCTGTGTTTAGCGATAAGGACTGCGTTGCTGATTTGTTGTACTGCGTGGTTTGGTGTGCAGATGTGTTGTATGTAAGGGTTGAGTAGTCTATTACATTAGCCTTAAATTTCTCGTTTTTAGTAGCCATTGTCTTGACTGACTTCTTTCTAAAAAGCATGTCTTGTAATGCGCCAAACTTATTTACAAAAGTTATTTTAAACACTTCATACTGACACTCTTCTTCTGTTTTAATCTCTACGACATCTGTTCCGCTTGCAGAGTTTATGTAAATCTCATCTACCGCACCAATGTCAGACAAATCTAAAAAGCTGTCTAAAAGGCTATTGTCTTCAAAAGTGCCACCATCAGCAAGCACACGCTCTTCGTAGCTGTCGGTATTGGCGGAAGCAAAGACATCAATGTAGGACACTTGCGCATCGGTGTTTGTTTGTCCTCCTGTGATTGGAACTGTTCGTTTGACAACGCCCTTGTTTAGGTAGCTCACGCTGCTTGTTCCGTTTGTGTATATAGGGATGCGTGTGTTGTTGTCGTTTAGCCTGTGTATTACCTTGTTAGATTGCAAGATGGTTGTCGATAGGCTTGGGTTTATTGCCTCTTCAAAATAGCCATATCCATCTAAAGCTAGAAAGCCATTTGTGTTGTCTGGAGTTACTGTTGCAGATGCACTACCGCTTGATACTGTTGTGGCAATCACAGCGTTTACCCATACGCTCTGACTTGTGTATGTTCCATCAAATGTGATGTTCAGATAGTCTCGTATAAGCTCTGCTATTTCAAAGGTTATGTATCCTGATGTAACAACGCTTTTTGAGATTGTGTACTTTGGACTTGATACTGATGCGTTTGCTACAAAAGTGCCTGTATAGACGTAAAGGCTCAATGTTGCTGTTGCTATGTTTGTCTGCGATACCTTTATGTGAAAAGGACTACGCACGTTTATTTTAGTTGCCATCTACTATGTTTTTACTTATTGCTGCTGCTAGTTCCTGCGGAAGTCTTTCCTGTGCTTTTTCTCTTGCTTTTGTGAAGAAGTATGTTGGTGGTATGCCTTCTTTTTTCTTGTTGTATGCTATCGCAAACCCTGTCTGCTTGTAAGTAACAAACCTTCCTTTTTTATCTCTTGCCTGTATTCCTTTGCGTTTTGCAAACTTGGCAAAGATGCCTGTGGCTGCTTCTAGTCCTAACAGCTTGCTGCTACTCTTGTAGCTGAAAGGTGTGTTGTATTTCTTGTCTGTTCCACTTACACCTCTGTCTTGATAAGCTGCATAGTCTGCACCGAAGAACTTGACGTTTGTGTCTTTCTCGGTAACCTTGATTTTGTACTCTAGGGATTTACCAAGCTCGCCAGATGCGTTGCGCTTATTGCGTGCAAGGTTTATACGAGCAATGCGCACTACGTTTGTAGCGAACTTTTGAAGCACAGCAAATATCTCCTGTCTGTTCATTAGCAGATTGTCATGTCGTTAGGAATAAGAATGTCAAATGTCATTGACCATCCTGTCAGCTTGTTTTCAAATCTTTCTACAAAAGGCTCAAGTGAAGCAGCACCGTCTAGTTGGTATTTGTTTTGATACAATGTGCCTCGTTGTAGTTTTGCCATCAGGCGTGATGCAATCGCTAGCTGAGTGTTTTGCACTTCCTGTTCGTTGTTGTCTCGTTTCTCTACAACGTTTTCAGATGAATTAATCCAGACCTTATCTTCTTTAATTAGAACGGTGTCAGCGAGTAGAATGCTGATGTTCATGGATATGGTCTCCTCGTTTATTGTTGCGGTGTTTACTATAATATGAGCAAGAGGGAAGATTGTCAGTTTGTCAAGGTCTACGTCATCAAGATCGCCAAAGGTTACAGTATTAGTAAATGGCTCTGCCTTGAGTGCAGTAGTTAGTGTGTCAATTACGTTAAAAAATGGTGTCATAGTTTCTTCACAAATAAGGGGGATTGATCTTTGATTTCAACCTGCATTGTTGTTTCTACATAGTCCTCGAGCCACTCTAAGGCATCGTCAAATGTGCTTGCATCAGCACCATCACATTCTACAAGCAGGTCGATACATTTCCAGTAGTCATAGATTGCACGCTTTGGCTCTGATGCTGTAATGCCTACAAAGGCTTCTTCAAAACCTTCAGCAAGGACAACTGTTTCATTCTCTTTTAGCAGGTGTCTGTCGAACATGTCTTGGATGATTTCTAAATCTGTCATTTTTTCCCTTTTATCATTCGAGCCTCTAACTCTGTTTTTTCTTTCTCAAACGTCAAGAACAGAAGGCACTTGTGTAGCTCTAACGCAGTAACCTTGTCAAAGTCTTGGACATGTCCTTTTGCCAATCCCCATAGTGATTGATACCAACCCCACCTTTGAGCAAAGCCTCCTGTTGCTGAAAGGTCAGATTCGACATCTCCTTCTGTAAATAGTTCGGGATATTCGTTATGAGTTCGTTGCTTAAACTCCAAAAAAAAACAAGCGCACCAAGAGCAATACCAACAGGCATCTCGCTCATGTCATACTTATCATAACTTTCGTATGGCTCGATTGTGTATTTGTTTTTGACTGACACTTCTATAGGTCTATACAACACGCCCATAGCCTTGTCCATGTTATCCCATTTTGCGATGGTGTTGTCAAGGTCTATGAACTCGCCGAGTGTCATCTCGTCAAGGTTAGGGATAAAACCAAACTCCTTGCCTTTGTATTTAAACCTATTTATCAGTGGCTGTTCGTATTCAAACAGCTTGTTAATTTTGCCTAGTATGCGACCTACATCTGAAAACTTTACCGTTGCAATGTCCTTGAGGTCTATTCCGCAGAATATCTCCAACGTCTTTTGCATCAGCTTGGGACTGTCTTCTTTGCCATCGGTCAGCTTGATAAACTCTTGATATTGTGCAAGTGTTATCTCTAATAGTGAAGTAGGTATGTTTAACTTAATCTTCATACTACTATAAACGACAAAAAACGGAAGTGGTAAACCCCTCTTTGATATAGGGCATAAAAAAACCCCAAGATATACTCAGGGTTTCTTTTTCTAAAACCAGTAAAAAACTGATTCTGTCGCAAGTTTCAAAGTTACTTAATTTATAAGTCTAATCCAATATAAAATAGTTTATTCTAACCTGTTAATAAACAAAGTATTCCCCTCTGTGTGGATTGGCAAGTTGGTAGGATACGCTGTAGCGCAAGGCATCGAGCAAATCGTTAAAAGCATCACATGGCGTTTGTGAGCGTTTCTCTAGCCAAACGTAATTCTTTAGCTCTTTAATTAGTTCTTCGCTGTCAGGGTCTACAATAAGCTCGTAGTCCTGCAAAAGACTGATGCCAAAGGTTATGCTACCCTGTCCTTTGATTGTTGGTACTATGTTGCAATACTGCGACAGCTCTTGGATAAGGCGAGGCTCTGCACTATCTGCTACAATCAAATCATTGCCTGCGTGCTTTTGGTTAAGGGTTGCTATCTGGCTTGTGGTCAGTCCTTTCTTGTAGAAACACTCTTGCAGATATATTAGCTTCTTGTCTTTGTCGATACTGGTTTTTATAAGGGTAGTCGGATCATTCATTCCAAAATCTTGACCATACACAGGTTTTGATACTTCTTTGAACTTGCCTTCTTTCCAGTTGGTAAACACCGCACCTTGCAAAGTACCTACAAGACCAAGACCGTAGACACGATACCAGTTCTGCCAAAAGTTGTTTCCCTTGTCTGCCTTTTGTTTTGCTTTTAGTATTTCTTTGACTGCTGCTTTAGGTGCTGCCTGATTGTCTTTGTAGGTTAGTATTAACCATTCTGCATCAGGGTCGTCTTTTAGTTCTGTATGCGCCCAAAACTCGGCTGAGGGATTAAAGTCAAGGTATATGTGTTTTGATGTTCTAACAGCAAGTTGAAAGTATGCCTCGTGGCTTATGTTGTTGCACTCGTTAATGTAGCACACATGCCTTCTTGCACCTCGCAGCTTTGCATCGCTGTCTGCTGAAAAGAACTCTATTGTTGAGCCATTAGCAAAGGTGTATGTAAGTAGCGTTTTGTTAAACTGTTCGCTGTGCCACCTTCCTGTCATTTGCAGTATCTTTTTAAAGTCTCTTACAGCACCCCTACGCAGGTGCGGTATGCTCTCCGCCACAACAGATGTTTCTGTTTTGGGTATCTTAATAGATCGGTCAATAAGCAGAGCAATGATGCCAAAGGTCTTGGAGGCAGACGTGCCACCTTGTACAACCCTAATTCTCTTGCTTAGCTTCTGTATCTTCTGTACTGCTGTAGTCTTCAGGAACATCTAAAAATAGTGGTTGTTCAACAAATTGTGTAACGTCTACACTTTCTTTCGGTTTGCCATAGCGATAGTTTAAGAATAGCTGCAAGGCTCTTATATCTCCCTCGCTAATTAGTTCTTTTAAAACTTCAATAGCCTTATCACTATCTATTATTCTGTCCAGAGCTTCTATCAATGACTGCTCTTGGTCTTTTGGCTTTCTTCCTGCACCTGCTCTTTTACCTCCGTTATATTTTCTTTTATCCATAATTGAAAAAGATTGATTATTCAATTGTTATATTTTCATTTGGCAGAGGAACATCAATGTTGAAGTACTCTTTTAGGAAGTTCCTGCAATTGTCGTGAAACACCTCTTGCTCTGTTGTTTTGTTTTCTGTTGTTGATTTGGGAACTTTTATAATTTTAGATTTAACCTGTCTGTACTCTTGCATAAATTTTAGCTTGAACAAATCATGTGCCTTTTCAGGTGTCCATGTTTCGCCCCATTCATTGTATATGGCTTTTATGGTTATAGGAATAATGACTGCCCAGTAGTAAGCGTTTTGATAACTACTGCGTGTTTTCTGCTTTTGTTTTATTGTTATCACTATCTCTTTGCCTTCATATTGTTTAAGAGCTTTCACAATGCCTGTGTTGTCCTCAAGCCTTCCGTTTGTTACTTTGCACAATAACTTTGCTGTACTCATCGTATAGTTCTTTTAGTTCGTCAATTAGTGTTTTAACGCATGGAGAGCAACTGCTCATTTCTCTACGCTTACCAAATACCCTGTTGTATATTTTGAGGAGTTGGTTTTGTTGTTTGGCTGTTATAGAGCTGTAGTCGCTTTTGTAGAAGTCATGCAGCAGCAAGTATTCGCTTTCTGTTAGGTCTTCACGCAAGTATGGGAACTTTTCGTTGAGCCATTTTTTGCGCTCATCACAGCCGCAATCTTCTCCGAAAAAGTATTTGACAGCCTTTTTTATTCCAGTATGAGTAGTGATCCAGTCTACAGTATCGCCAAAACCTTTGTGTTTCATATTGCTATTTTGTAGTATTCAGTTGCTAGCCTTTTCTGTATTTTCATCTTGCAGCTTTCGATTGTTTGAGTAACGCTTGGTCTGCTGATTTTTGTCTCACTTGATATCTTTCTAATAGAGGGTATTTGATAGCGGTATAGATTAAACATCTTTTTGTCATACCAGTAAAAGGTCTCTACAACCTCGTCAATCTTTTTAACAAGCTCTGAATACTCAACCACATCTATCTCCTCTGGTATTTCTCCAACAATGTCTTGTTTGATGGGCAGCTCTTGGATTGATTTCTTTTTCAACTCGTCTTTTAATATGCTTTTTATGCTTTTAAAAAAGTAGCCTTCAAGTAACGAGTAGCTTTCAAACTTCAGCTCTTGCCCTTGCGCTAGTATTGTTGCAACTTTTAAGTATGCTTCCTGTACTACGTCTTCAGGGTATTTTTTCTGTAGTGTTGTCATTGCGTTCTTTTTGACGTACAAGACAAAGTTTTTGTGGTTGCGATTAAGTTGGCTGAGTATATTCATTTTACAAGTACAAGTTTTGCGTTTGGCTCTAGCTCATCAAGTAGTGCTTCGGTTAGTTTCCATTTTAGCCTCCAGACATCTGTTTCAAAACCTTTGACCTCAATTAGCTCTACGCTTTCGTCTGGATATACTACTTTAAAGTCCATGAAGTAGTTGCATATCTTTTTGCCATTGACGTAAAGTCGCAGGGGATACTGTGGAATGATTTCAGTAATCTCCCCTGCTAGCTTACGTAGGTGCAACTCTTGGGCGAAGGCTGCCTCCTTTTTGCTGTGGTATGATCTGCCATTGAACGTCTGCTTAACAGCTTTATACTTATTGCGTGTTTGATATTTCTTTTTATACACTTTTATCTTCTTCTAGGGCTGGTTATCTTTTTTACACTGCTATATATATCTGCTTTGCATAATCTAAAGTCATTATTTCCTCTCTTGTAATAATTTTTTTTTCTGTTATGTATCTTTCTTCTTCAAGAGTTGAGAATTGTCTGTATCTTCGACATCTTAAACTTTTATACAAATTACCTTCGATAGAAAATAAAGTCCAGTGAAAAGTTTTTTGGTGTGTTATTCTTTTCACTACTCCTAATATTATTAAATCTTTAATTGGACAATAATCTATAACATCACGATGGGGAATTTGATTAAATAAATTTATAGTCATTGCCTTGTCATCTACCCTAATAGCTTTGATTTCAACTTTTAAAGTTGTCAGTGATAGTTTTTCTTTGTTGTGTGTGTAGTTATCTGTCTTTTCCATTTTCACTTTACATTGTTTTTATCTTCTTCTAGGGTTGTCGCTAAAAGCGAAGGTGTCATCAGACTTGAGGTCGTTATGGGTGCGGAGTGTCTGGGTCTGTGCCTCGCCACATCGTTCTTCAAAATATGCTTTGAATATCTTCTGTATTTTGTCTATACTCAATCGTTCATAGAACTCCCCGTAGTCGCCTTTTAGAACACGTTTGAACATTAGGGTCAAGTCAGCCACGTTAAGCATGTAGTAGTCATCTAAAATCATTTGTGCGCACAGCCTGATCTGCTCTTCGCTCATAGGTTTGTTAAGACCAAGCACTTCGTTTAGATAAACGAGCCAAGCCATCATGTAGGCGTTTGTGAAAGACTTGCCTTGCGAACGCTGCATTTTCCCGATGCTAGGTGCTTTGCTTTCAAAGCAATCAGACACCTGCTTGATTTTATTCCCTTTTGCTAGACAGTTTTTAGGACTGTAGAGCGTTAGCAACTTCTGTGATGAAGTTGTCAGAGTATTGGTTTCCTTTCTTACCAGTTGTCTTGCTTCCATTTTTATCTTCTTTGTGTGCAAATATTCCTTTCCATCCATTAGCCATTGAGTTGTTTATGGATAGTATGGCGTGTTGCTCGTTGTCTGTTTCGTTTGATAGTTTCATAAGAGCAGCTTGTTCGCTTTGTTCTGTCTTGTATTTAAAACCAAACTCAATGCTCTTGTACTCTTTCCAGTTGTGCCAAGCGTTTTGAAAATTTTCCGAGTCGTATGGTAATACAACTTCAATCTTCTTTTTTCTATCTTCAATCTTCATACTTCTATCTTCAATCTTCAATGAAGAGCTTTGCTTTGGGTTTCTTTTGGGTTTAGTTTGGGTTTTAGGTCTTCCTCCTTTTAGTCCATTAACACGTTGCTTCTCTTTAAAAGACTTCATGTTTAAAAAAGTTTCTTGCAGTCGTTTATTAAAGAAGTAATCTCCGTTATCTGTAAACTTATCTTTGACCATCTCAGGCATGTTTTCCCAGTCATAACCCACTAATAACCCAAGCCTTTTTTTGGGTATTCCTTTTTCATTAAAAACCGCCCATTGTCTAGCCAAAAGCGTGATATATAAGCCTCTTTCCTCCATAGTCAAATCCATGACACCTGTCAGAAAATCTTGTGCGTAAAATTGAAATGCAGGTGCTTTAGACATGTTCTTTCTTTTCTTTTTGTTCTTTGTTGTCTAACAAAAACTCTTTCATCACAGAGACTATGTGATCCTGCTGTTTGTTTGTACACTCATACATGTTCATCCTTATGTAATCGCAAGGGTCTTCAATTTTAAAGCCATATAAGCTCACAATTATGTACTCGCAGTAACGGTATCTTTCTCTGTATTGTTTGTCTGTTTGCATCAGTTGAAGGTGTACCTTACAGGAGTGCATTATTGTTGCGTGATCTCTGTTTATGCTTTCGCCAATTCTTGCATATGATAGCTTTGTGAGATTTTTTAAAAGACCGCAGTATGTGTGTCTGGCAAAAACATGATTTTGTTTTCTTGTTGCAGCGCATAAGTCTTCAATTAGATATACCTTGTTTATAAGGTCTTTAAAGTCGTCAAGAGTTTGAAAAGTGTTCATATTCCTGTTGGTTTTTGTGTTCGTGCATTTCTTTAGCCATCAAATCTTTGTGCGCTTTATTGTAGAAAGCAATTATTGATTTTAAGCCATTGAGCCTTTTAAGGCATATATCGTTTTCTATGTCTGTGCAGCTTTTTTCAATCACAAGGCGCATGTTTACGTCTTTGCGCCAGTAGTCTACTATGTGCTTGTCTATTATTTTCATGATTAAAAAGGCATATCTGCTGCCACACGTGGCTTGTTGAATACAGGCTTTTCGCCTTTTTCTCCTCCTACTTTCCAGTCGTGATAGCTTACAAGAAAATCTGTCAGCTCTACAGCGTGATCAGGGTTTACTGTAGACTGGTTGGAGAGCAGCGCACTTGAAACCTTTGCAAGTGATTGCCATACGATACTCTTGTCTTTGTTGTTTGGTGCGATAGGAGTATTGTTGGTCGGAGTGTATGGAGTTCCATTGCCACGATCTCCATCAAAAGGCTTTGATACCTTTCCCCAAGCTCCGTAATCATTACTGCCTCTAATAACATAAGCTGCATCTTCGCCTTCTTTTATACAACCATCTGCAGATTTATGGCTACCGCTTAAAGCTGTTCCATCCTGCATCTCGTATTCAAATTTGTAGAACAGTCCATGTCCTTGCTTACTTTCGTATGTTCCGTTTGGAGTAACCTTTGCTACTACTGATGTGTACTCTTTTCCTATTTCCTTATCCATTGTTTAAAATTTTATGTCCTATTATTTTTGTTTCTATTTCGCTTTTTGACATGAAGCGCAAGTAATTGTTTAGATGCCCTTCGCTTTGGAAAAACTGTACTGTTGAGTAAGCTCTTCCAGTTAGATAATACTTCTTGTCTATTCTTACTTGTATTGCGCTCATCCGTAAATGCTTATTTTATCGAGTTGTTTTTCTATTTGTTCCATCTGTCTGTAGTACAGCAGATGTAGTGGATAGTCGCTGTCGCTAGGATGATGCACTTGCACCTTTCCTTTGGCTTTGGTAATAACTATTGCACCTGTTGGTAGCATTTTCATTCGTTTTTTCATTGTTCTAATTTTTAAATTGATTTCTGTCTATTAAGTATTTATTGCCTACTCGCAAGGCTTTAAGTTTTCCTTTGTATATCTGACGACGAGTTGTTTTGTCAGACTGTCTTAGATAGCGAGAAGCCTCGTCTACTGTGTAGTATGTACCTTTTAATGTGATCATGCCTCTACAGCTTTAAAGTTCTGTGCAGCTATTGTGCGCTGTAATAGTTCTACAACACGTGCCTCGTGTTCTTGAGGAATTGAATAAAAGGCAGAAAACCAGTTGTTTCTGATTGATGCAGGTTTCCTGTTAAACTCTTTTGATAATAGCTCAACAAACTCTGTTTTGTTATCAACACTTTTGAACAACTGTTTTATGTTCTGTCTCATTCTTTGTATATTATAAAATGAAATAACTTTCACTTTTTCATTATTTACTATACAAATATAATAATTATTATTTAATAAATGAAATTGTGATAGTTTTTTTTAAAAAACAATAGAAAAAATGACAGATTACTCAAGCAGGTTAAAGTATATTTTGAAAGAAAAACAGCTATCTGTAGCTGATTTTTGTAGAATAATTGGACTTAACTCGCCAACAACCATACACTTAATAATTAAAGACAACAGGAAGCCTAGTGGAAAGACAGTTCAGAGAATTATAACTGCGTTTCCTGATATTACCGAGAAGTGGCTACTCTTTGGGATAGAAGATAAAAAAGAAACAAGCCAAGACGAAAGGACAGTAACCGCCAAGCAGGTTATTGACTTTATAGAGTTTGAAATACCAAAACATATAGAACAAAGGGACAATCAAACTGCCTCTATCTTGTTAGATAAACTTAACAGCATGAGCGATTTTTATGAGCAAAGAATCGATGAAGTAGACGAAAGGTTTGATACAAATGAAAACGAATTGCAAAAGTTGAAACAAACTGTTGCAATAATGCATAAAAATAACCTTGAAACTAAAAAAAACATAGACTTTCTGGTGCAACAGTTAAATGTTTACTTAAATGAAAAATTAAAATAAATTAGACATAAATATGGGTAAGGATTTTACCGATTTTTTTATGGAGATGATACAGTCTCAAAAAGTAAAAAAATCATACACCGAACAAGAACTTGAAGTTTTAGAACAAGAGTTTTTGAAAGTATACTTTGAAAAAGTAAAGAGCGAGAAAATTAAACCCAGAAAGAAGCTGAAGATTTGAACAGCATTTCTTTATTAAGTTTTTTGTACTTCTGTAATGTCTTAGGGTCTTTTATGCCTGTTACAGCCATTACAAAATGGTCTGCTATACCTGCCTCACACGCTAATGTAGTATAGGTACGCCTTGCTGTGTGCGATGCTACCATGCGCCACTTGGGCAACACTTCAACAATCTTCTTCTTTCCCCTGTAAGTAGTTTTCTTAATCTGCTCATCAAAGCCTAATTTCTTACACACCGCTTGAATTCTCACGTTAAACTTCTGCGAGCTTATCTTTGGCAGCCTCCAGTCGTATTTGTCAAGCAAATCTTTTAATTTATTGTGCAGCGGTATATAGCTGTGCTTCTCTGTCTTTTCTGCTCGTTTTATTATAAACTTGCCTTGCACGTCTGCCCTATCAAATACGCTATAATCAGAAAACCTTTGACCTGAATACACACCAATCAAGAACAGATCCCTTGCTTTTTCTTCTGCGCCAGTGAGTTCTGCATCTTCTAATGTCTTCACATCTTCAGTTGTAAGCGCAATACCATCTGCTTCGTATTTTTTTACACTAACTTTTTTGTAGTCCATGTTGATGTCAATGCCTTTGCGTGAACACCACAGGACAAATGTTTTAAAAAAGTTTAAATACCGAGATAGCGTGTTGTCGTTTAAGTCATGCTCGTGTCGCATATAGCTTAAAAAATTGACATAGAAGTCATCATTGAGTTGCAGTATCTTGTACTTTGTCAGTCCTTTAGCACAAAAGTTTTGATATTTATCAAACACCACATTGTACTTCTGGATGCTTGATTTGCTTACTGTACCCTGTAGCTTGCGCTCTTCAATAAATTCTACAAACAAATCTTCGACATTTTCTCTTTCTCTTTTTGGATAGAAAGCCTCTTTTAGGTTTTCAACTCTTACGTCTTTGCCATATTGCAGCAGCACCGCCTGAAGTTTCTCACTAATACTGTTGAGCTTATTGGTTAGCTGTCTGCTCTCTACACTTGCAAGTCCACGCTTTACAATCGGCATTCTATTGTCAAAAGACCAGTCAGAAGGTTTAATAGAAAGTTTAGTAGATAGCTGAAACAATTTTTTATCTTTGGCAACGTAATAGCGCAGTAGTATTAAGCTCTTTGAATTGGTGTTTTTGTTTTTTAGATAAAAATACATGCCTCAAATATAAGTAGCGACAAGGATAGCGACAAGTAAATTGTCCATTAATGTCTAACTAACTGGACACGCTAAAAGTAAAAAAAGTGGTTTGACAGGTGTTTTTAACCATATTTTGTCCTATTGCCTAGACATTAGCGGACAAATGTTCGTTTCCCAGTCTCTCCGCAACTTACAGAGTAGATTGTCTTATAGCGACATAGATAGCGACAAGTTTAGCTATTATTTAGAGTTCCATGAGACAATTTATTGCTGTATGCCCTCCAATAATAACTCCGCAGCCTATTGCTTGCTTTTTGAAGTTCTTTGCATACGCTGCTGCGTAGCTTTTAGAGTCTACCCCACAGCCAACCTGCATTCCAAACACTTTAAACTTTCTGCCGACAGTAAACTCTGTGTATGCCTGCGTATGGATATGACCTTGCACAGTAGACATCATATCGTTTTTTGCTTTTGTCCTGGCTGTTCCTCCCTCGCCATGCACGTATTGCACGTCATCGTACACAATGCGCTCTGTCCAATTCCACTTAGGAGTTCCTAAAACGTCATTGTATGACTTGATCCAAACCTTTGGAATTCCGCCTGTCATCGCTTTACGTGCAGCCATACGGTCATGGTTTCCAACAAGTACGTCAGCATCGGAAAACGTATTATACCATTTCTTTACATCTTCAATTGCCACCTGTAGCTCGTCTCCTGCACTCATGCCATCAGGATCAGGCTCGTGATAAGAAAAGGCGTGGTTGTCAATTATGTCTCCAATAAAGATGACTTGATTGCAGTTGTAGTTTGCATAGGTTTCTTTGCAGAAGTCAAAGTATCCATCTAATTCAAAAGGGCAATGCAGGTCTCCGATGACTAGTATTCTGCGCTCTTCTTTTGTAATGTTCTCGTATGCTTTTAGTTTATTTCCTGACAGGCGTGGTCTCATTTTTTCTTTGTTGTTATTACTTGTTTCGCTATTTTCTCTGCACTTCTGCCGATTACATATCCACCTATACCCAATTGGAGTAAATTCCAGAACTCGCCCTCTAATTCTGCGTTAGGTAAGCCAAAGGCAGGTGCAGCAAACTTGTTGTACATGACAATAAAACCAAAGCCAAGCATCAGTATAGGTCGCCATGATCTTTGCAACCAGTTCCCTTTGCTCTCCTCAAGTATTATGTCGGTCTGCATTTTTTGAAGTTCAAGCTCTTTTTCTTTTAAAATCCTTAAAACTTCGTTTTTTGCTTTGATGCGCTCTTCGTCATTAGTGAACAAATCGTCTATGACTTTGCCAACTGCACCAATAACATCTTTGCTAAAAAACTGTAGTATCTTATTCATAATAGTGCCACATTACATCTGTAGGTTTATCAAAATCACAATCGAGGTGTACGAAGTTTCTGCCTATGCCTATGCGTGGCACTCCGTATTCAATGGCTGCGTATATAAGCCGAAACCTGTCTTTTGAGTTATCTACAGCAATGTCTGCTGCCAAGCCTTTACAATGACTGCTGTGTTTGCTTGAGTGTTTTAAAGTTTCATTGTATTGCTGTGTCCTGTAGCCACTTGTTATGACCATAGGTTTCCCATAGAGGTCTCGGACATCGTCAAGCAATTCCAAGAACTCGTAGTCCATCATTTGACCGCTTCCCTGTACGTCAGGACTGTCAAACTCTTCACAGTTAAAGTATTTTAACATAGACCGCAATGGATACATATATCACACATCATTTTTTCTTTTTTATTTCCCACCATTTTTGAATAGTATATCCAATACTGATCAGCAGAAGGAATATCTTTAAGCTATCCTCAACCATGTCGAAGGTGCTTGCTGTAACTGCTGCAAGATTAACTGCATATACTTTCAAAGAATTAAAATCCATAATTAAAAATTTCTACCTAAAAAGGTGTGTACACCGTTTCCTTCAACGGTTATTTCGTAAGACTTCCATCCATAAGGACTTTCGTCTAAATCGTTCCACAGCACGTCTATGCTGTACTTGTCTGCGTATTCAGGCTCTACTGACCACTCATTGTTTTTATCATCCCATACAGGCTCATTCGTATTGATATGTCCTATATGGACAATAGCGTGGTTGCCCTCCAAGTAAGAGTGTTCGTCTACCTCTGTGTGCGGAAGCGAGGCAATCTTTTGCTGTGCCTGTTCCTTTGAGTTAAATTCGTATTTCTTGAATAGTTCCATTAGCTTGTAAGTGTTGTTAGTTCGCTTTCTGACAGTTCTTCATTAAATAGCATAAATTGGTCGCAACTATTTCTTTTACCTGTATCTGTGTTATCTCGTAATTGACCAATAAGCACACTGTCCGGTGTATCGCTAGATATGTAAGGCACAGAAGTTAAGCCTGTACTATCAAGAACTTCTGTTCCGTTTATATAAACTTTTGCGGCAGTTGCAGATATAAAGCATACAGCTATTTTGTACTTGGTGTTTTTGTTGCTTGTGAACGATATTGTTTGACTGTTGTCCGTAGTGTTTCTTCTTCTAAGCGTTAGTTCAGAGGTACTTTTAAAGTTCAAAGAAAAGTAGCAATCCAATACTCCACTATGGTGTAATGAAAATGCAACTTGCGATGTAAAACCACTTGCGTCATAATCATCTATGTTACCTTGCCAAAATGCAGTAAAAGGATAATTAGTAGGTATATTTGCAAAAGTTGTTTTATTACAACCATCTACTGTTCTTGTATTTCTTCCTGACGAAAGGTTTGGTATATATGAAGTTGCGTAACTACCACTTTCAAACTGCACACCCCATATAAATCCATTACCTGCCACACCTGTACTTTGTGTACTTGTGTCGCTATCAGTAAAAAAGAAATCAACGAAATCACCACTTGCTGTTGCGTTATCTGTTGCAACTATTTCTACTTTTATCCAATCATTAGGGTACTGTTCTATCGATGCGCTTGTTACATTTGTGCCTTTGTATGCTATTGTATTTGTGTTAAGGTCAATAATAGTGTTACCATTCGCAGGTGTAGTACCATTAAGCACAAATAAACTTCTTGCGTTTAAGTATCTCAAATCTCCTTTTTTAGCAAAGAACGACCAAGCACAAGTACCGCTTAATACAACACCTAAATTCTTTCTTGTAAACGCACCACTTGTTTGTGTTAGCTTGTTTCCTGTCAAAGAGCCATTAGGAGAGGTTGTGTTATCATTATCTACTGATGTGTTAGTAAGAGTAGTGCCTTGATTTAAATCTTGACTATATGTGTATATATTTTGCCTTTGAGGCTCTAACAGTAAGGTAGGGTCTTGTGGATTAGATGGGTTGTAGTCAAGCCTTGCTTGGTTTGCTGCTACGCTTTCAACTAAACCATCTTTGTTTACTCTTGTAGCACCTGCCGCTACACTAACTGTAAAATCCCCTGCGGTAGTGTTAGGCACAACTGAATACAATTCAGCATCAGCAGCCTTATAACCGCTAGGTATCTGTACTAATGTAGCTTTTTGATATATATCAGCTAGAGCCATTATTCATCTGTTTCCTCCTCTTTACTCTCATTGAATATCTTTACGATTTCCTGTACCTGTGCTATGTGAGCAATAGGCAAAGAGTTAAGAATTGCGTTTATACGTTGTATTTGTTCTTCAGTTATTTGCATTGTTTTATGTTTTACTATTCTGGAAGTTCTTCGTATTCGTCTTGGTAATCTGAAGGCAAATGAGCCTCCATATCAGATATTTGTTCACTTGTCAATTCGTCTTTGTAGAAGTCATTAGCAAGTACCCACTTAAAGTGATACTTGATTGCATCTACATTCTCCCCTTCGCCTATCTGTGCTAATTGGTCAGGTATTTGGCTTGTGATAACTTCTTTGTGGCTATCTTCAGTATTCTCTGATGTTATTACGTTTATATACATCTTTTATGCTTTTAATAATTCAACTTCTGCTTTTAATTCTTTTATAGCTTGTACAAGTACAGGAATTAGTCTACCATAACTTGCTTCTAATCTGTCGGGATTGTTATCATAAACAAGCTGTAGGTTTTCATCATCTACCTCTTGTAGTTCTTGAGCGATAAACCCTAAATCTTTTTGACCTACTTTAGCACCATCTCGCATATTCCAATCAAATGTTACAGGCTGTAATTGGCTAATCAAATCAAGACCATAAGGCGATGGCTGTACATTTGTTTTATCTCTACTATCAGAAAGAGCAGATATTGTTTGCACTTGACATCTTAAAGTAGCTATGTTTGCATCACCTAAGGTTATTTCGTTTGTAGCTGTGGCTGACGAAGCATCAGCATCATAACCTATCATTGTAAGGTTTTGTCCTGTTGTAACACTATCCCCTGCTTGATAACCAACAGCTACATTATTTGATTTAGAGCCAAACGCACCACCCATTGCATTCTTACCAATCATTACGTTGTTCGAACTTGTACTATCAGCGTATTGTCCTGCTCCGTTTCCTAAAGCAGTGTTATTAGAGTTTTCAACATATCTTAAAGCGTTAGCACCTACACCTGTATTTCCTGAACCACTACCGCTTCGACTACCACCTGATAAAGAACCTAAAAAAGTATTATTACCACCTGTTTGAGATTTACCTGCTTGATACCCAAGCATAGTTCTAAATCCTCCTGTGGTGTTAGAGAACCCTGCTTGATAACCTATATTTGTATTACTTGCACCTGAAGTTTGTGATAAACCCGCCTGTTGCCCAATAGAGATGTGGGCAGTTGCTTGATTTGTGTAAGCTGCAAACCTACCAACGTGAACAGAAGATGAGCCTGTTGCTTGTGAGCCTGATGAATAACCAACTGCAACTGTGTCGTTTATGCCTGTGGCAGCAGCACTCATTGAAATCTGACCTAATGCAACATTTCTTGCACCTGTTGTTATAGTTTTACCCGCATCATCGCCAACAAAACTATTACCACCTCCACTTGTTAGATTAAGACCTGCTTCAATACCTAAAGTAGTATTGCCTTGTGGATTACCCGATAAACCACTAGGAATAGTGCCAACATACTCTGAAGTAGTATCAATAAGCACATCACTTAAACCGTTCAAAGACGATGCGCCTCCGCTGCTTAAATTGCTAGGTGCTATCCTTACGTTATCAGTACCATCGTAACCTACTACGAAGTCTACGTTTGCACTATCTGTTTTGAGCGTAAACTCACTAAATTTTTTATTTGCCATTTTTTTATTCTTCTATAATTATATTGTCTCCATTTTCAGCAATAAGGAAATCTCCGTTTTCTGCTGTAACTCTGTTAAGAGATTGTGCGATAGCTTGGTAGATACTTCCGTAAGTACTGCTGACAAATCCCCACCATGTCGATTGATAAATTGATCCGTAACTCATTTTTTCTCAAATATTCCCCAAAACGGGTTTTTTGGTTTAATTTTTTCTTTACTCGGCTCTTGCATTAGTTTAGCTAGATACAAGTCCAGTAGTTTCTCGTTTTTAATTTTTTTCTTTGTCTTCATAATACTATCCCTACAAAATCTGCATCATCGTCTGGACTGATGTCCTTGTTCCCTGTGTTTGTGTAATACTCTGGAAACATCGTTGATGCGTTATCTTTTAAATAATCTATTAACCTGTTTGAGAAATACTGCGCTGTTTGTCTTTCCTTCTCTACTAAGAAATCAACCTCTTCTTTTGTCGCTGTTGTTCCGTTTTCTGATGTATGTCTGTACACCCCTTTCGCCCCAATAGTAATTGCAAGAAACGGAAGTGCCTCAACCATTGCCCAGTGGCAAAGAGCAGGCTTTACGTAATCCTGTACGAGTGTCAAATAGTTGCCAGAAAGACTTGATCCGTTGATTTTTGTCTCAAGTGCTTCTGTAAGGTCAGAGCCTAAAAAGCGTTGTATGTGTATCTCTTGAGCAATGAATAAATACTGCAAAAATCTGTCGTTGTCTATGTTGCCATTTGCAGCAGTAAACCTCTTGACATCCATTGGTCTGATAAATAGTGCTTGTGCCATATTATGAAGGGTATGCGCCTTTTGTTGGCGTGTTTATAGGTGCGACTTTAGACTGCTTTGAGCCTCTCGGATTTGGTTTGTATGAAGCAGGTATCTCTTTTGCTTTTTTGTAGTCTGTGATGTCCTCTGACACTTCCTTTCCTACCTTTAGCTTGTAGAGTACCTCTCTCCATATATGTCGGCAGTATATTCCGCCTTTGTGCTTAAACAAATCAAATTTCTGATTGTTGTGCATGGGCAGCTCTGCTGCTTTAAAATTTAGGTTTGTTGATGCTCTGTCTATGTCCTCTATACGATAGACTACACCTGCACGTGATGCTGCCATCATATCGGTGCAAAACCTTCTTGAAGTGTTGCCTGATTTTTTAGCCTTGCGTGAGCCTACTGCGTACTTATAGCGCACTTTGTATGAAGACTTGTCAAGGTAGCTAAAACCGCTTGGTTGTGATGCTACTTGATACAGCTTTTGCTCGCCTTTCTTATCGCTGTCTGCCCACTGCTCAAACACCTCGTTTTCCTCGCTGTAATCACGTTCTTCTACAACTTCCCAGTCATCATTTACAATCTCTCCTTTTAAGCCTTCAAAGAGTATATCGCCATGCTCGTCAGTAAATGCTTCATCTTTAGAGCAGCAGGTCATCTCCTCGCTCATTTTAATGCCTGTTTCCTCTTCTTTTTCCTCTTTTGATATAATCTGCTCTGTCTCTTGAAATTCAATCGGCTCAAGCGTTTTAAAATACGTATTTAACGCAATCCCATTTACTGAAAGTATGCTGTCTATGGCATCTGTCAAAAGATGTTGGTATGGCTTTATAACTACATTTTCAAATAATTGAAAGGAGTGCTTGATCTCGTCAGCATTTGAGCCTAGCGAGTTGTTGCCATCACGAATACCTAAAAGAAGGGGAGACGTTATTCTGTGTCCTATCATTAATTTTCTAGAGCACTCATCTGACAAATACTGGTAATGTGCAGGCGCATCGTTTAGCGGAATGTCATCAATTGTCGTTTTGGCTTCTGGTGTGCTGTTAAAAGATATTAGCACCTTTTCGCCTTTGCTGCCTGTTAACTTTTGCATGACATCACTCTTGACTTCAAGCTGCTTCTCTCTGTCAGGAACTCCGTTGTTGAAGTTTATTATTTTAGTACCTGAAAAACCGCATTGCACGTCATTGATTAGGTAGTCGCTTATTTCAGCCTCAAGGGTAGCGTAGCCAATTGCACCGACATAGTCTGGAGGACTTACGTAGTGGTAACCAGTAACATAACGCCTTACGATTAGTATTTCATTTTGTGTCTTTGGTTTCCCATCGTTTACAAAGACAGGCATACGTGTCAGCTTATCTCTTTTTTTGTGCTTTGCCCAGTCGTGAGAGTAATAATATGCTTCAACATCTCCCTTTTCATTTGCCTTTTCAGGTCGTAGTGTTTGTCTTGGAAAGTGTTTAGCCTGAACAACCTTGTTGCCTTTGTAGAAAATCTGGAAAGCACCCTCGCCCAAGAGCTTTAAATCCTGCACAACCCTACGAAGCTCGTCAGGTCTAAATATCTTTTTCATCTGTGCGTACTCATCAGGCATTCGACTGCTGTTGGTAGCATCAAGACCTTTCCCATATATCATATTTACAACACCATTGACAATTGAGTGGTGTGTAGGACTTTCGATGTAAGTGTTGATCAGATACTCGTAGTAGTTGTTATCATCGCCATACCCCACATAGTCATTTGTGCGGCTTTCTACAGCCTTTGGCATTTCATACTGTCCTAACTGAATGAGGTGTGTGTTATTCATAGTAAGCAAATTCGTTGTCTACGTCAGCTGCGTAGTCGTTTTTCATGTTATAAATCCCGTTGTTGATTGTATAGTCCTCAACAGTTTGGGCAGTACAGAATATTGTTTCCTTGTGAAACACAATATCGTTAGAGGCTAAAGCTATCAGCATCTCGTAAGTCCTGCCCTCTACAGGCGCAGTAGTAAAGTTTGCTGTTAGTTCGTTGTAATAGGAGTTTTTAGAAACAAGAGAGCTGCCTGTTACTGTCAATAGATTGCTGTTTTGGGCAGTATCTCTAAAGACTACAATCAAGGCATCAGTTGTGTAATTGTGCATCACAAACTTTATTGTCTTATTTCCTGATGTCGGTGTTATTACTATCATATAAAAACAAGAAAAGGGCGATTGTTAGACCGCCCTCCTCCATATTAAAAAACAATGAAAAAAACTATTTTTATCCGTTACTTGATGCAGGTGTTATTGAAGTAGTCGCTAGACCAGCTACAAAACTTGCGTTAGCAATCCCAGCGTCTACATGAATCACACCGATCTTCTCTTGACCGCTAAATTCTAAAGTGTAGCCCGAGAGGTCTGCCATTGCATCTCCTGACACTATTGTTCCTGTTGTTAGAGTCATTCCATTCTCCAAACCAAGCATCAATAGATGTCCGTTTCTATCTTCAACAAAAATCTTCGGTCTGCTATGTGCTAAAAGTTTAATTTCTTTTAGGGTTGCATGATCCATTGTCTGCAACGTAATCGCAAGACTTTGTTCTGTGAAAATAGTGCCATTCTCGTCCGATCCAGTTATCGTGGTTGTGAACGAGTTCGCACCTTTTAAAGCAAACTTGAATATACTTGCGTTGCCAGTAGCCATGCCTGTATTTTCAATTTCGCCTGTTGTGCTATCGTAGGTAACAGAGGCAGCTGTGAACTCCGCAGGATCTCCAAAATATATATTCTGAAGTCCTCCTACGTTAGCCTTACAGCCAATGCCTCTCCCTGTTGTTAGAGCACACGCCACTATGATGCAGGTGTAAAATGTTTAGCATCTGCAACAGTTCCTACTTGAGTTCCTGCTGTGAAACGTGCGACAATACGAAGATTTTGGTCTCCTAAAGTCTCGCTTGTGTCAATCAATTTTACCTCATTCATATCTTCCTGAAAAAGACCAGTTCCAAAGAATAAATTTGACGTCTGTCCTACAATTGCTCTGTCTGCTGACATACCTGCTGCACGCATTACTGGAATACCTTCATACGTTAAGCCTGCGCCCATTGTGTAGAATTGTGTTCCTTTATTGTCAAAACCATTTGCGCCAACGCCTGCGGCTGCAAAGCCTCCTAAAGCTCTGATATAGCTCTGATATACGTTGTTTGGTAGCCAAATTTTCAAATCTTCTTTTCCGTAAACCGCAGAAGGAATACCATCTACAACTTTGCCTAAAAATGTGATAACGTTTGAGCTGTCGATGCTTGTTCCGCCAACTCCTGCGAGTGCTGATGACGTGATACGCTGCTCAAAGCCTTCAAAAAGGTTGTTTCCTGAGCCTGCGCTATCGTCTCCACTCCATAAGTTAAGCTCGATTGTTTCTGCAATCTTAGCAGCTACATATCCAAGTACATACTCTGCGAGTGTGTCAGGAGTTTCGAGGTGTGCTGAATAACCCATCTCCATCGCTGACCACGTATCCGCAAAATCTTTCTTGCAAAGCTGAAGGTTGGTTTGTAATTCTTTAGGCTCAAGTACTTGCTCGCCTAAAGTTACAGTTGATGTTGGTGTGAAATCACAAGTTGCATCTGTTACGATTGCGTTTGTGTCAAGAGTTCGTAGAACTTTCTTGTATCGAACATTTGGCTCAATAGTAATTGATCCGTTGTTTAGTGTTACTCCTGAAGTAAGTGCCGCAGATATAAATTTGGCTGCTGCTTCGCCTGCAAAAGTTGTTGTTATGTTAGTTGTTGTTGCCATGTTTAATTAGTGAATAGTTTTTTATACACAATGTCTTGTGTTGTTAGTGGTCTGTTATGTGATAATTTTTGAATGTGTTTTTTTGTTCTTTCAGGACTGTGATACACAGGCTCGGCTTCTACTTCTATTTTTGCCAATTCCTCTTTTGCTTTGATTTCGTTCTGCTTTTCAATATCAGCTTTCAAAACACTCATGTCTTCTTTGTCCTTTTTCAAATCCTCAATCATTGCTTTGATTTCGTCTACAGCTGCTGTAAACTCCTCTTTTTTCACATACTGAAGTTCTTCCTCCTCTGCTGCTTCTACTTCTACTTCTTCTTCTACTTCTTCTTCAGCAGCTTCTTTGATTTCAGAGATTTCTCCCTCATCAACAACTACTAAAATTTTTCCTTCTTCTAAAGTGTACTCGCCAACTGGAAGTGCTATTTTTTCGTCTTCTGATACAATAAAAACAGGAGATCCTGCTTCCATACTTTCGTATTCTATTACTGTACCGTTTTCAAGTGTGGATTGAGCCAGTTCAACTGACTCGACATCTTGGCTTGAAAGTTCAATGCCAAGCAGGTCTTTTATTTTGTCTACCATTTCTGTTGCTTTCATGTATATACGTCTACTACTATAAACGACAAAAAAGCAAAGTGGTAAAGTTTTTTTTTCAACCTATCCTTGATACTCCGTTAATAACTGACACACTACCGCCTTTTGTAACACCTATTCCTTGCGCTTCGAGCGAGCCATCACAGCACTTTGAGCTGTATGTGTCGTCAGCACATAGACAGCCACGCTTTCCGCCTTTAGGCGATGTCCTGCTTGGTGTTTTGAATTTTGATTGTCTCATCTTTTTATAGGTATGCAGTTTGGTACAAGTTTTCCGTTTTTACGCTTCATGCCATATTGTTCATATCCTGCTGTACATGGCTTTTTTAATTGATGCTGCTCGCAAGGCATAAACCATACTTTGCCCTCAAACTCGTGTTCGTGGTAACTCTCACATCCGATATCTTGTGCAGCTTTTATAGCAAGTTCTTTAGTAGAGTATGCTAGTCTATCGTCTATAATAGCCATACTGTCGCTGACTATTTCGCTTGCAAGAGATAGCTCGTCGAGTTGCTTGAGTTTGCTCTCTGCCCATTGCTTGGCAGCCTTACCACCCCATAGAAGGAAGCTAATAGTACCGCAGGCTTGTGTATCACTCTCATCGTAGTACTCCTCTGCTCTTGATAGGTAGGAGTACATGCGCTTTATGGTTTCCTTGCTTATGGGTTTTCCTTGTGCTAGTTGCTGCGCTCTTATCTTGCCCACGCCTGTTGCACATTTGTTGTTGTTCTTCTCGTTTAGATCAATTCCACGTTGTGCATTGTTTTTGACTGCATCAGGATAGTCTGTATAGCTTTCAAACTCTACACTTTCCCCTGTTTTTTTTCTGCCATCCTTTTTGACTATGCGCCTAACCATTGACAGCAGTTCTTCAGCCTCTTCTTCCTCAAAGTCATCTATTGGCTCATTTGGTCTTTCCATCTTGTCAGCGAAGTATCCCTCAATCGAGAAACCACGCACTTTTTTCGTTTTCACATACGTTTCCCAAACTTCGTCGTTGTTTACTTTCACAATACCCATCCAAGTACCGACAGGAACGCTTAAACCATACATCTTGCTTTTGTCATGCTCTTCGCTTTCTACTATCCAACTCTCGACAAGCGACAGACCGTTTAGCGAGTGTTGATGCTCTAGAGTGCTGTTGTTCTGTTTGCTACCCATTAGGTAAAGCTGAGAAGCCTTTCTAACAGTTTCTTTTGAAAAGTATATGTAGTACTCCTCATCTCCACGCTTGCGGTATATGGGTTTGTTAGGCACTAATAGCGCACCTACAAGCAGCTTCTTGTCTTTGCTTGCCTCTGCCAGTAAGACCTGCTCGTTTTTAAGTGCAATGAAGGGCTGCTCAATGGCAGGCTTTTCGACAATTGATATGGCTTCTACTGCCATCTCTTGGTCTTCGTCTATGATTAACTCTATTATTTTCATGATTTGCTTGTTATATTGATGCGCCTTGAATTGTGTTTCTTTCAAGTGATTGTGCTGTTGTTACGTCATTGGCTACTACAAAAGCCTTGACTGGTTGCTGTTGTTGTCCTGCAATTGTTTCTGCAAGTTGGTTTGTTCCTGACGAGCCTACTATGTTAAAGGCAGGTGCTTGCGCAGCAGAAACAGCAGGTAGGCTTGAGCTTGATGATCCGCTTGAGCGACCACCGACTGAAGATGCAATAGATTTAGTTTTTTTAACTGCTGACATTACTCCTTTAACAATGCTAAATGCTTGTGCTGCATACAGTATTAAAAATGGCAATGCCTTTGGAAAGCCTAGCTTTAAAGTCTCCGACAATCCAGTAGCAGCGTTTTGTCCTGCCTTTGCGCCATCAGGTGAAGCCTCTGCTGCTGTAGTAGTTGCTTTACTTTTTAAAACTCCTAAATCAATTAAAAGCTCTTT
>Ga0181379_1000245_pt1 | contig 27728 bp, 42 predicted proteins | sample 2SPOviralmetaG_FD_130115 | JGI IMG/M metagenome (GOLD analysis project Ga0181379, IMG submission 130115) | Marine viral communities from the oligotrophic San Pedro Time Series (SPOT) site, San Pedro Channel, CA, USA - 2 SPOT_SRF_2009-07-10 | ecosystem: Environmental > Aquatic > Marine > Strait... | reverse complement strand
TACCTTTATTTACAAGCAGTATTTCCAAAGCTAATTGCGGTAAGGGATGAGTTGAATAGGTGGTTGTCACCAACATATGGTAGCCAATACTATATTGATTTTGATTTCTTAAGTGTTCCCGAATTACAAGAGGACATGGAGAAGGTTGTCAAGCAACTTAGTCTTGCTTGGTGGCTTACACCAAATGAAAAGAGAGCAGCTATGCAATATGAGCCAATTGAGCAAAAAGAAATGGACGAAATACATATGTTGGCTAATTACATTCCAATATCTGATGGTGTTACGCCAAAAGAGGCTGGAGGTACATCACAACAAGTATTAAGTGATACATCAGATTATATAAACAAATAAAGTGTGTGCTATCCTAATTTCTACGAGGATTACAATTCATTCATTTCAAGATGTAGCCATGAGTTAGATTATCCTACCTTAAATAAGAATTTCAGAGCAAGAAGGAGTATGTACCTAAAAGAAGGATTGGGTGATATTCCTTTTTTACTTGGTACAGAACGCCAAATGCAAAGATACATTGAGGAGTATGCCTTAGAGGTTGAAATGCAGTTAGATGAAACATATAATGATGTTGCATTATTCTTAGCGTTAAATGGTATTGATTCGGGATGGGATTTATTGATTAACAATGATGATCTTAAACAATTATTACAAGATGGTTATGTCGATGTGGGAATATACACCGACAATAGATATAGTAATAAGTATGGTGGTGTATCTACAGATAATCTTATAATGACATCTTTTATGATTTCTGTGTTACTTTCTAGGTTTACAATTGGCAATCCATTTGTCAAAGCAACTAGAGACCAAATTAATACGGTCATAAGAAATGGTAAATCTGAAGAAGATATTTTTGAAAAATTAAAAAATCACAACAACAGACCAAGAGCCAAGGTTATTTCTGCAACAGAATTAGGTTTTGCTCAAGCATCAGCAGAATTATATGCAATGCAAAAGATTGCTAAAGAAAAACCCGTAGCAAAGTATTGGGTAGGTGTTTTGGATGATAGGATAAGAGATAGTCATTTTGAGGCAACATCTTTTTACACAAGAAGTAACGCTATTCCATTAGAGGATTTCTTTAATGTAAACGGTAGTTTAATGAAACATCCGCACGATATTAACGCACCAGCAAAAGAAATAGTAAATTGTCGTTGTTATTTAGGATATGTTGTGTAAGTTTGTCTTGTATATGAATTTGTGGTGGATTCATATATATTTTATGTTTGAAATATTGTGTAAAAGGGTGTTCAGAAATGAATGCTCTTTTTTTTATTTATCTTTGGTGCAAATATTAATTTATGCTAAAGTTTAAAGGAAATTATTTCGATGAAATGGATGATGAGGATGACAAAGGAGTCATCAAGGGATATGCATCAATGTTCAATAATGTCGATTCCGACAATGATGTAATTACAAGAGGTGCTTACGCTAAAACTCTACAAGAAAACTCAGAACGCATAGCTTTTCTTTATCAGCATAATATGCAACAACCAATTGGTAAGCCATTGTCTATGAAAGAAGATGACAAAGGTTTATATATTGAGGCTAAAATATCAAATAGTTCTTTAGGCAAAGATGTCAAGACAATGGTGTCTGAGGGAATATTAAAAGAATTTTCTGTTGGATTTATTCCAATAAAGGAAGAAGTTGTCGGTAATTATAATCACATTAAGGAAATTAAATTATTTGAATTTTCTTTAGTGACATTGGCAGCGAACCCATTGGCTCAAGTAACCGAGTACAAAGGGACAAAATCAGTTGATAATTTAATAGATGAATTTGACGAGTTGATAAAAATGTGTCGTAAACTTGACAATCCTCATTTAATTGAATTTCAACTAAGAATGCTACGTGAAAAATCTTCACTTATACTTTTAGAGTCTCAGAATGCTGAACTAAAAAAGGAGTCAGTCGAAAGCACAAAAATAGCAGACGAATTAGATAACTTTTTGTTAAAATTATAATGGAAGAAATTAATCAAAAGCTTACGGCTATCAAGGATGGTCTTGAGCAAACGATTGATCAAAAAATTGGTCAGTCAATCGAAAAAAATATGGGTGATGATTACAAGGCTAGTCTCAAGGGAGAAGTCGTGGAATTAATAGAAAAAAGAGATCAAACTATTTCTGAACTAAATACTCGTATTGATGGAATGGAAATGGAATCTCAAAAGGCTTTGGCTAATGCGCCAGCTAAAACTTTTAAGTCTGAACTTAAAGATTCATTATCTGAAAATGCTGAATTTAAGTCATTTTTAAATGGAAACGCTAATAAAGCTACTTTAAATATTAAGGCTACTATGGTGACTAGTTTGAATGCTAGTGGTAACACCGTACCAGCATCTGTATTGAGTGGATTTTATTTTGATCCAACAAGAACCGTACGAGTAAGAGATTTCTTACCTACAATTCCAACATCTAGCAACACGGTACGTTATGTACAAGAGATTGCTTACACTAATAATGCAGCAGCTAGAATAGAAGGTTCTGCTTATGGTGAGTCTGAATTTAGATTGGATGCAGTTGATGCACCCGTAAGAAGCATTGGTTCGTACATGACCTTAACTAAGGAAATGCTAAATGACATACCTCAGTTATCTTCTTATATTTCTACAAGGCTACCAGCCAAGGTAATGAATGTCGAGGACAATCAATTACTAAATGGTGCTGGAACGGGCGTTAATTTGCAAGGCTTGATGACTGCTGGTGGAGGAACTGCTTTCGATGAAACATCGGGTGGTAAATTCTATCAGTTCTTTGGTGCTGGTGCATCTGCTTATACAAATGAGTTTGATGTATTGGTTGCTGCCAAGAATCAAGCACAAGTGTTAGAGTATTCTCCTAATGTAATCATGGTTAGTTCTTCTGATTACAACAAGATGTTCTTGAGGAAAGATGCTAATGCTAATTATGTTGTATTTACAAATGGTGTACTTACTTTGTTGGGTATTCCAATAGTTGTTTGTAATGCAGTAACTGAGGGTAAATTTATCATCGGAGATTTTGCACAAGGTGCTACACTTGCACAAAGAGAGGGAATGGAAATTGCCTTTGCAGAGCAAAATGAAGCCAATTTCATTAAGGATTTGGTAACCGTTAAAGCTACGGAAAGAATAGCATTGCCTATTCACAATCCAAATGCTTTTGTACACGGAACATTTGCAAGTGCTATTGCAAGTATGAATGCATAAACCACTTTTGTGTGTTTGTTTTGGAAGGGGGGGTGCAATTTGCATCCCTTTTTCTTTGTTTTTATATTTTTTGTTATTAGAATTGTTATATGGATAAAGAATACGATTACACAAATCCAAGTCATTATAAATTAGGTAGTAAAGAAACCTTTGAAATGATGATTGATATTTGGGGTAGGGATGCATTTATTAAGCATTGTGAAATGACATCTTTTAAATATCGTATGAGAGTAGGAACTAAGCCAAATGAACCCATAGAAAGGGATTTATCTAAGGCTAGGTGGTATGAATCAAAAGCTAAACAATTAAGAGATGAAAAATAGATATTATAAATTAAGAGAAGAAGTTATTGGTGTCAGAAAAGAAATCAGAGAAGTAAGCGATATCATAGAGAAGTATTTAAATAAAGAAAAAATATTTCTTAGTGATATTAATAAATTAAACAAACTTTTAGGCTATAAAATACCAACAGAAATGACATCTGTTATTCAGAGTAAAGAATATATGTAATTTTTTCTTGTTTTTTTTGGTTTAGAAAGTCACCTTTAAAAGGGGTGGCTTTTTTTATTTATCTTTGTTAAAAAAAGATGTTTAAAGTACTATTAAATATAATTGAATCAACCGTACCATTAGCTGGTGAAGTTATAGAGCAAGTAAAAAGTCCCGAAGGAGGACAAGGTAAATTTAAATTAACACCTAGATTTGTTAAGCAAGTAATTAGACTTGTGGTGGCGGTAGGTGTTATATACATGGCAGTTACGGGTAAAATTGGATTAGACGAGGCGCAAGATATTATTAAACAATAGAATGAACGAATGGCTTACTCAGCATTGGGCAGAATTGATGGCATTATTAGGAGTTGGAGCAACGGGTGCTGGAGGTTCAGTTGTGGGACATAAATATATTGATAAGCAACAAAACGCAACCTTGAAAAAACACGATAGTAGATTAGATAGTTTAGAAAAAAAAGTTACTGAAATTGAGGGTGATGTAAAAGTTAATAGTACATCTGACCAACAATTTAGAAATGAAATAGGACATCGGTTAGGAAGTATTGAAAATTTAAATAATAAAATTTTAGAACATTTATTAAAATCAAAATAACATGGCAAAAATGAAAGTGAAGTCTGCTTTTTTACACGAGGGCAGAGATTATAAAGTTGGAGAAGTTGTTGAAGTATATTCAAGATCAGATCAACAACATTTGTTAAGAACGGGTCAAGCAGTAATGGAAACATTAAATTTTTATAAAAAAGAAGAAAAGCAAGTTGTTCAGACCAAAGAATTAAAGATAGAGAAAGAAACAAAAGAAGAAGAGGTTGGTGATATTGATTCTTTAAGAATTAAGTATTCAGAGAAGTTTGGTAAAGAAGCCGATAAAAGATGGAAAGAATCTAGGCTTATAGATGAATTAGGAGATGATTGATTATACGATTGCAGATGCAAGCGGTGAGGCAAGTGGTTATTCATACTTGACCTTAACAGAAATAAAAAATTACTTAAAAGTTGATGCGAGTACAGATGATTCGTTATTAACTGATATGTATCATGCTGCTGCATCTTATATCGAAAGACAATTTAAGCAAACTTTAAAGAAGAGGGATATTGTTGTTCAATACGATAGTAACGAAAAATATATTGATTTATTATTTTGTCCCGTAACAACTTTAACATCTATAACATATGAAGTTAATGATGCTAGTGGAACATTTGATGCATCTTCTGATTATTCTAGTTTTGGATTAGCTGATAGTAGAGCAAGAAGTACGGTATTAAGCTTTAACAAAGGTTATGATACGGTAAATATATACTATACATCGGATGGAAGAAGTGTGCCTAGTGAGATAAAGTTTGCTACTCTTGCTTACATTAAGGTTATGTATGACAACAATAGAAATTTCTTTGACAAGGATACACCAACAATTCCTCCAACAGAGACAATTCAGTTAATGTCACCATACAAACCTATCGTAATATAATGAGAGAAAGAATTGAAGTTAAATTACGAGAATATATAACAAGTACAACGGGACAAAAATCATTAGATACAAGTTCTGTTATTCTTACGGTATGGGCAGACATATATCAACGTAGAAACGATTTACAAGACATTACGGGGACTCAAAATATTCTAGAGGGTGATTGGGTATTTAGAATAAGAAATCCTCAATTAGAAGTTCCTATATCAAAATCTAATTTTATTTTGTGGAGAGGTAAGGAATATAGTATTACCTCTATATCAGCACAAGAAGTTTATCAAAGAATGGTTGATATAAGTTGTCGTGTAATTGAATGAGTTTTAAAGTTACACATGATACTAAGAAAGTAATGCTAAGTGTCAACAGACAATTATTAGCTAAAAGAAAGAACGTAAATGAATCTTTAGCTAAGTATATTCTTAAAGTTGAGAAAACTGCTAAAGCCAATCTTATATCTAACGATTCTAATTATCAAAACGATTTGACGGGTAGCTTTAGAAAAGTGAATAAGTTAAACATGAAAAAAGGAGGTTATATACAATTGTTTGTTAATGCCTCATATGCCCCGTTTGTAGAATTTGGTACAAAAGGAAAATTTAAAGCCGTATCAGAATTAGGATCATATCCTAGTAAATTTAAAGGCACAAAAGGAGAATCGGGTGATGTTACAAAAAGATTAACTAAGTATTTACAAGATAAAGGTAAGGAAGCATCTGAAATAGGAGGATTAATTCATAGTATGTTAACAAACGGCACTAAGCCTCATCCGTTTTTCTTCCCAGCAGTATTCAGTAATACGTTAACTTTACGGAACGGATTAAAAAAAGCATTAAAAAAGAAAAGGTAACACATGGCAACATTAACGGGAAATAAAATAAAGGATAGCTATTTAGGTTTATTGAAATCTATAAGTAATAGTGCTATATCATCAAGTTTTGTCCAAATTTCTGATGGTGGAGGAAACGCATTGCCTTTGTATTTGTCTACCTCATCAATTAAGTTTTACAATGCTTACACATTTCCTAGTGCTGATGGTACGGTTAGTGGACAAGTTTTAAGTACGGATGCTAATGGCACATTAAGTTGGGTAACATCTAGTGATAACCAAACTTTAGAAGAGGTGTTAACACAAGGTAACACAACTACAATTGCTATATCTAGTAGTGCTGATATAACTACATCTGCTCAATTTAATGGTGATATAAATGGTGCTTTGCTACAAAAAGTAAAAGCAGCAGAGGCGTTATCAAAAGGTGATGTTGTATATATAAGTGGAGGAACGGGTGATAATCCCGAAGTAAGTAAGGCAAATGCTAGTGATTCTACCAAAATGCCCGCCCTTGGTATAATGAAAGAAAACCTTAACAATATTAACGATGAGGGTGAATGTATAACTAGTGGTGAATTAACGGGAGTAGATTTAACGGGAATTGCTACGGGTGCTGAGTTGTTTGTTAGTTCTACAACTGCGGGAGAATTAGTTACTACTGCACCAACGGGAGAGGCTAATTTAATACAAAAGATAGGCAAAGTAATTAAAGGAGGAAGTGGAGGAGCATTGACGGTGCTAGGAGCATTTAGGACAAATGCAATGCCAAATTTACCAACGGGTATATTGTTGGGTGACACAACTAATGTAGCAACGGCAATTACAGATGGTTCTTCGGGACAAATATTATCTACAGATGGAAATGGCACATATTCTTTTATTGATGATAATGCAATAACTAGTGCGGTGTCTCCTTTAAATCTTAGTGCAAATCAAATATCACTAGGTACTGTACCCGTAACAAAAGGAGGTACGGGAGCAACAACATTAACGGGTATATTATTAGGTAATGCAACAAGTGCCATATCGGGTATAACTAGTGCGGTTGATGGACACGTTTTAACTGCTGATGGAAGTGGAGGTTATGCTTTTGAGGTATCATCGGGTGATGTAAGTATAAGTGGAACACCAACTACTAATCAAGTAGCAATTTGGACAGATGGTAGTACTATTAAAGGTATGTCTGCATTAGAAATTTCAACAGACGGTACAATTACATTGTCTCAACCTAATAGTGATGATCCAATAGTTGTAACTAACTCTTACAACATAGGTGGAGGAAACATTGCTAATGTTACGGGATATAATAATACGGGTTTTGGACATAGAAGTTTATTTAATGTAACTACGGGTTCAAACAATGTAGGTTTAGGTTCATTGTCTATGCAAAACCTTACTACTGCAAGTAGTAATACTGCTATAGGAAATTCATCAATGTCTAATGATACAATAACGGGAAGTAATAATGTAGCTATAGGTGATCAATCGTTATTGAATTTACAATCGGGTGCAAATAATGTTGCTATTGGAGTAGCAACAATGGCAAATAATGATATGACGGGTACGGCTAATGTTGCTATTGGTTATCAATCTTTAAAAGATGTTACATCGGGAGGATCGAATGTTGCTATTGGTTATCAGTCGTTAAAAACAAATCAAAATCAAAGTAATAATGTAGCAATTGGTTCTTCATCAATGTTAAATAATACGGGAAACAAAAACATAGCAATTGGAACAAACACATTATATGCAAGTGGATTTAATATTAGTAATGTAGCAATTGGACACGAATCTTTAAAAGATGTTACAACGGGTTCTAGAAATACTGCTATTGGTTATCATTCGGGTACAGATAATACTACGGGTTTAGACAATACATTTATTGGTTATCAATCGGGTTATCAAATGACATCGGGTAATAATAATGTTATTATAGGATCATTTGGTGGAAGTACAATAAATGGATCATCCAACAACATTATCATTTCAGATGGTGGTGGGAATAATAGAATACAAGTTGATAGTGGGGGTTCGGTGGGTATTGGAAACTCTCCAAGCAATGCTTGGGCGGATTCAAGAGCGATAGAATTAGGAGCAAATGCAATTTTATGGACAGAACAAGCCTCGGGACAATACAACTCATTATCTATGGGTTTGAATTTTTATGTCAATAGTGCGGGATCAACGTTATATAAAAGTGCAAATGTAACGGCAACACGTTATCAACAATATCAAGGTTCACACGTTTTTCAAACTGCGGGTACGGGTACACCAAATACTGCTGCGACATTTGTTAATCAACTCACCATCTCATCGGGGGGTGATGTAGTTATTAATGGTGATCTAAAAACTACGTTAGATAGTACTTATCAAATGGGGTTGCATAATAAATACGTTAGTACTTATTTAACATCAACCGTACTAGGAAGAACTGCTGCAAATAGTATTTCTTGTGCTGAGTTAAGGTATGATATTGCGGGAACAGAAATATTTGAAATAAGGAGAAATTATTTCAATTCAGAATTAAAATTTACTAGACAAACTACATCGACTATAGGGGGGGCAATTGCGACTGATCTCACCATCTCATCGACGGGAACTGCTACTTTTACGGGTGCATCGGGAGTTAAATTAGTTACCTCATCAGCAAGTGATTCACGATTTGATTTTGCTAATCAAGGCACGGGAACTATTACCGCTCCAAATGGTGGTGGTTGGGCAATAGGCAGAGATGCTAGTGATGGTACAAATACAGATTCTTTTGCAATCGCTTATAGTGCAACAACATTTCCTAGTTTAACTGCGGAAGCAAAATTTCGCATCACATCGGGGGGTATCACAAAAATATACGCACAAGATCCATTTGGTTTAAGAATAATAGCAAAAGATACTATAGGTGATGCAGCAATAGGTTTTTATAGATCGGGTGAATCATATAGAAAAGCTAATATTGGTTTTATGAACGGAACTGATGATACTTTTTATATTGGTAATAGAGAGAACGCAAGTATGTTGTTTCACACAAACGATACACAACGTATGGCCATCTCATCGGGGGGTGATGTAGCAATAGGTAGTTCTTCTAGTAAAGGATTTCTTAATTCAAATGGAACGGCTTTTGAACTTGATGTAAACAGAAACCCGAATACGGGAGTATTTGGAGACACAAACAAATCTCACGCTAGAATTGAAATGAATGGAGCAAGTGGGGGTTCTAGTATTATATTTAAAACGGCATCAGCAAACAATACAACTGCAACCACAAAACTCACCATCTCCTCGGGGGGTAATTTGGGTATTGGCTTTGCGGGTTATAGTAATTATAAAGTTGTAATTAGAGGAGCAAGTGCGACTACTAGTGATTACGCATTTCGTACAGAAAATTCGGGAACGGTTGGAATGCTACAAAATAGAAATGACGGATTATTTCAAACGGGTGATGCTCCCCAATCGCCATATTATAGAACGACTGCAAACTCTGCAAATACTCACGTAGCATCGAATGGTGCTTTAGAGCGATCAACTGCATCCTCTAAAAGATTTAAAAACAACATTGTTGATTGGAAAGAAAGCGGATTAAATACAATTTTAGCATTAAAACCAAAAACGTTTACATACAAAAAAGAACATTACTTTAAACCCGATAGAAAATTTTTAGGTTTAATCGCTGAGGAAGTTGCTGATGTTTCGGGTTACTTAGCGGACTATGAAAATGAAGATGGAAGCGGACAAATAGAAAACGTTAGATATGCTAATATAGTTGTCCCACTTATCAAAGCAATACAAGAACAACAAACCATAATAGAAGATTTAAAAGCAAGAATTGAAACACTAGAAGGGTAAGGGTTACCCACATTATTAAAACAAGAGTAAATTATGAAACAAATAGAACCAATTTCAATATGGCAGAACGGTACAACCAAAACTGCCACTCAGTTACAAGTACAAGGTACTAGCGTAACTTTAGGAAGTAGTGCATCTTTTTATTGGCAATTGCTGACAGAAGAAGGACATCAAGTTGCTAACGGCAATATCGGACTTAGTGGTGATCCCGATTATACAAATTGGGGTTCAAACGATGATTATATTTATGAATACGTAGCAACTAATTTAAAACTTGTTATTGTAGAACCATCTGAGGAGGCATCAGCATAAGATTATTTATCTTTGAGTATTATTAATTAAAACAAATACAGAATGTTTGAAAACAAAACAATTTCATTTAAGGAGGCAGAAAATTATCACAAAGGTTTAATTATGTTAACCAATGCGGTAGAAGCCTCAGAAAAAGGGGTAGGTTTAGATTTAACCTATAAACTAATACAAGGATTAAAAAAGATTGAGGAGCAAGTTGAATCAATCAATAAGGCTAGGACTAAATTATACGAGGTTTACGGCACTTTAGATGACAAAGGTGTACTTACACCACATGAAGGAAAAGAAGACATTCTAGAGCCTCTAAATAAGGATATGGAAGAGTTTTTAGCCAAAGAAGATGAGTTTAGTTTAATTAAGGATAAAATTAAAGTTGAGGATATAAAACATCTCATATTAAAGCCAAGTTTCTTGATTTTATGGGATAAATATCTTGAAGGATTAGAAGAATATGAATGATAGTACAAAAGATGTAAGGGGTTATATTTATGGGTTGTTAAATGATAACATAACCTATGATGCTAGTGCAGTTCCCGTAGTTGCTAAAGCTACAGATGAAACTACATATCCCTTTATTGTTGTACAAGCAACGGGATTGGTTGACGATTCCTTAAAAGATAGGTTTGGAGGTGTGTATGAGGTACAAGTACAAGTACACACCAAATACCCATTAAACTACGGAGGGCAAGATGATTGCGATGATATATCCAACTCAATTCTCCAAGCAATAAGAGTTAGAAACGCTACATCAGACTTTGGTGCTGACACGATGTATATATTTAAACAGACCAACCAAAGGTATCTTGAGGATGATGATGGGCAATACGAATACTTTACAAAAATATTAGTGTTTGAAGCAAATGTACTAAGTGATGCTTAATGGGACATCCTTTGCTTTATATATTGATAATGACAAACTTTTATTTTCAAAATCTCACTCTATTGAATTTAATGCTGATGCGGTTGATGCATCTTATAAAATACCCGAAGAAACAATTTTTGGAGATAGCTACTATTGGGAATCTGCTAATTTAAATTGGGAATCTGCTGATTTAAAATGGGATGATTCTTTAAGGTTGTCGGGAGTATCGGGATGGAAAGAAATAATGATGGGTTTTCGTTCGGGAAACTTTTCATCAGAAGGATTACTTTTCTTAGACAGAGATCGACAAACTTGGGACACAACAGATTATTATTGGGAGTTGTTTAATGTAGATTGGGAGGATGGTGCTATAGAACCAAATCCATCAATTACTTTAGATGATTTAGTAATAAGTGGTGAAAAAGTAAAATTTGAGTTAATAACTGATTCTAATTATGTTGTGTTCAGTGGAAATTGTAGAGTAAATAATTACGAATTAGTTGCAAATAACGAAGGAGTAATGTTTTATAACGCTGATTTTAGCATAACGGGAGTTACCTCATGATAATATATTTTTTTTTATTTATCTTTGAGTAAAATATAAAAAGAAATGCCAGCAATTAACGGAACAAGTTTAACATTATACATAGCAAATAACGATGCATCTGCTGAAGCTGATACATGGTTACCGATAGCTTTGTCAAAATCAGCAAGTTTAAATATATCGGCAGATTTGCCCGATGCCTCTAACAAAGACTCAAGTGGTTGGTCTGAAGTAATTGGTGGTCAGAAAAGTTGGTCAATAGATTTTGAGGCTTTAGTTGATTTGTCTTTAACTGCTAGTGCATCGGGTGTCGATCAGACTAACATGAACTTACTACCTTTATGGACATATTTTGAGCAAAGAGCAAAAATTAAAGTGGCATGGGGAAAAGATACTAATTATTGGTATGGTTTTGCTTTTATAGCATCTTTAGAACAAAGTGCAGAGGCAGAGCAAACCGTTAGTTTTAGTGGATCATTAACGGGTAGTGGTTCTATATTATACGGAACAACGGGTAGTGGAGTACCAACATATCCCGGTTCTTAATTTAACTTAAATTAAATTTTAATGGCAACAAACAAACACAGAGGCACTTGTCTAATAGACATAGGTGGCAAAAAAAGAGGATTAGTTTTTAACATGAATACCTACGCAGTTTTTTGTGAAGGTATGGATGTTGATTTAACTGAAATGGAAAAAGTATTCAATGATAAAAGACAAGCTAAGGCTTTCTGTTGGTTATTGTATGCTGGTTGTTTTGCTTATGATGAAAAGAATAGAAAGGATATTGATTACGATATTCATGATTTTTATGATTGGGCAATGGACATTACACAGAAGGATAGTGAGAAGGTAATGGAAACAATGTTAAGTTCTAGAGACTTAAAAAACGATTCTAATAATGGACTATCTAGAAATGTTATTGAGTCAAACAAGGATGATATAAAAAAAAATTAAACACGTTTGACGACATATTGGACGAAGCTATAGGAACATTGGGTTTACCGCCCGATGTTTTTTGGTTAATGACATGGGGTGATTTTGTAAGATCACTAGAGGCTTGGGTTCATAATCAAAACCAATATTGGGATAGAACTAGATACCAATCTACAATGACTGCTAATTGCGCTATGGGCAGAAAAAAAACAATTAAACCAAAGGATTTGTTTGTATTACCTCACGACAATTTAGGTAAATCAAAAGTAGAATTACCTTCAAAGGAAGAAATTCAAAACATCATAAATAAGCCAACTAAATTACCTATTTAATATTAGTTAAATTTGTGTTATGGCATTAGGAGACAATAAATTATCAGTTTTCGTTTCACTTAGAGCGGAACAATTTCAAAAAGGTTTAAATAAAGTACAATCGGGTTTTAAAAACTTAAATAGAACTATTGGTGCTTTTTCAACTGCTTTTGTTGGTCAACAAATATTTCAGCTAGGTAAGCAATTTGCAGATGCTGCTGGTGAGATGGAAACGGTTGAGCGTAGTTTTGCTCGTTCTTTTGCTGGAATAGCTAATTCTGCTGAAAATGAATTAAAAAAATTATCAAGTACACTTGGAAGAAATGAAACTGCATTAAAAAAAGGAGCAATATCTTTTAATGCCTTTTTTAGTGGTTTAGGATTTGTAAGTAAGGAGGCATCAAATATGTCTGTAAAGATGCAAAGATTGTCTTTAGATTTAGCGTCATTTTTTGGTATAGCAGACTCAAATGCCCAAAAAAGATTTCTTGCTGCTTTAGCTGGGTCACCCGAAGTTTTAGATCAATTTGGTATTAACCTAAAACAATCTGCATTACAATTAGAGTTGTATAGAATGGGTTTAAAATCTACCGTGCAAAACACTAGTGAGGTAATAAAAACTCAAGGTAGGCTTAATATTATAATGAGAGCTATGACTGATTCGGGCATTATGGGTGATGCTAAAAGAGGTTTAGCAACATATCAAGGACAATTAGTACAATTTAATTCCGCTTGGAAAACTTTTTCTGAAGATATAGGAAAGCTAGTTATACCATCAATTATTAAAGTAACTAGAAAACTAACAGATTTATTTAATATCATAAAAGCTGGAGTATCTATAATTAGTCAAGGAGGTATAGCTAAATCATTAAATAAACAATTAGAACTTGAATTATTTGCTCTTGAAAGTAAAGATATAGAACTAGAAAAAGAAGCATTAATTACCGTCAAAAAAAGTAAACTTAAAGAACAAGATGAAGTTGGTTTGGTTTCCGCAATGGAATTTGAGGAACAACAAAGAAAAAGAATTTTAAGTGATGAGGATTTATCAAGATTAGCAGCATATAATGTATTGATGAAAAAGCTTGATCTTCAAATGGAGGGTCTTAATAATAAAAGTTCAGAATTTGCTGAACTTACTAAAAAAAGTAATGCACTTGGTGTTCTAAGGGAAGCTATAACTAAAAAGATTACTGATCAGATAAAAAAAGAAGAATTAATAAGAAATGAGTTTATAATTCAACAAAATAAAAAAGCAGAAGGATTAAAACTTGCTAAAGATGAAGAAAAAGAATATCTAGATATACAAAAATTAACTATACCCGAAATTGAGGAAGAATTAAAATTACAAAAAGATTTATTAAAAATAGCTAAAGAAATAAATGGTTTAACGGGTACTAATCAAGGTGAGGTAAAAGCACTAGAAGAACGAATTAAAATTCTTGATAATTTAACTAAAAGAGTTAAAGAAGTACCTCAAGCATCAATGAAAGGATCGGTTGGTATAGGTGGTAGAGAAGTTGATTTAAAAACGGGTTATGTTATTTCTGATACAGAATCAAAAGACAATATGGGTGTTCTTCTTGGTTTAGGTAACACTAAACAACAAGAAAATGCATTTAATCAAATAATGGCTAGGCAATCAAAAAGGATTGAGGCAATTGCTAAAGGATCGGCAGAAGGTTTGAGTAAAGCAGTTCCAGCTATAGAGGCTGGGGGTTTGCAATTACTTGAAATACTAAGACCTATAGCAGATGCTATGACTCAGATATTTGTGCAAATGTTAACACCTCCCGATACAACAATTAGCGAACAAGAACAAAGAGAGAAAACATTAGCAGCATTTGGGGGTATAATGGTTGGTTTAGGACAAGCGTTATTTAGTTTAGGTATGGGTTCTTTATTGGTGTCTATGGGCTTAAAAGATTTAGGTAAAAATCCAGCATTAGCAGTTGCAATGATGGGTATGGGTGCTGGACTGATTTCTATTGGTAAAGGTAAATTACAAAAAGCAAGAGAAATGGGTGCATCAAGAACTGCTGGTGGTGGGGCAAATAGTGGTAGTGGAACGGGTAACTTTACGGGTATGATGGAGGCAATACAAGGAGAACAAGTATTTAGATTAGCTGGTAATGATTTGGTTACTGCACTTAACAGAACAAATAATTTTCAAGGAGCAATAGGAGGATAAAATATGAGTTTTTATAGTTTAAAGTATAGGTTAGAATTTGATGATGTCATTGAAGGTGAGTTTAATGATTATAAACTTGAAATTCAAAAGAAATACGATGATGGTGTAACACCCGATAGTATTGTTGAATTAACGGGTACAAATAGTCCCGTAGTTTTAAATTACAACCTAACTAAAGACAATATATTTGCTCCAATAAGATCAAGTTATCTTGATATAAGCATATATCATATGGATGGTATGACTTATAATCAATTTTGGGATTTATATATAACTCAAGATGATGGTTTTAAAGTTAAGTTATACAAAGGTACTGACTTGTTTTGGGACGGTTGGTTGGGTTCTAGTTTAGTAGCAGAAGAGCAAATATCATCTCCGTATAGAGTAAAATTAAGAGCATATGATGGATTACATCTATTAAAAAAAACACCTTATTTTGATACAACAGAAGTGTTTCAAGCAACTGCAAATCAATTTAATGATAGATATGGTTATCACGAAGTTAAAGACATAATAACAAAATGTCTATTTAACACGGGATTGATTGAAAATCCAACTAATCAGATTATATCTGTAATAAAAATAAAAAATGACGATTCTTCGGGTACAACTCTTGCTAATGATTATTTTTTAGAAGACACTAAAATGCATCACACAACTTTTTTAAATGGTGAGTCTGATGGTATGACTTGTTTTCAAGTTTTAGAGATGACATTAGATTCTTTAGGAGCAACTATATATCAAAGAGATGGTAATTGGTGTATTGTAAGAATATCAGATATAACTCAATTTAGCGAGAATAGTTCTCCCACTTGTAGAAGAGATTGGTTTTGGGAAAATTCTGCCAATCCCGTAACTATAAATAAAACAACAAGTTCTACTAATTATAGTCAAGCATCAACATATTATACGGAGGATACACAATTCTTTCAAATAGATGGTGCTAGTACAATGACTTTTCAATACCCAATGAAACAAGTTGTTATTAAACAAGAGAATGACCATAATTTCATAACAAGTAATCAACTAGATTCTGTAAATGATCTTGGAGCAAGTGACCCAAGTGGTACATTGTTATTTGATGAATGGCAACCATTATTTGGCAATAGTGGACTTGGTATACAAGAAGCGGTTGTTTTAAGGGATAATAAGTATTATAATGGTAACCCTAATACTCCATCAAATATTGATAGAAATCTAGGTAAAGCATTGATTGAAGCAGATGCTGGTACTGATGGGGTTACGTGGGCAAACCAACAACCAAATTTAAAGTATCCCGTATCTCACAAGACAATCAAAAAACAATATGATTGGAATGAGTTTGTGGAGAATGATGCTCAAGGTAATCCTAAATATAATTGGTACACATCGGGTCATGTTTTTTCATTAAAATTTAGACCATTAAAACAAAATTCTTTAGCTACAGATAATTATATTAGAGTACCTTTTACGCTAAGAATGAAAGCAGATAATACGGGAGGTCTTGGTGCTTATGATTTAGCAATAGCAAATGTTAGTACAATATCTGAGAATAGTGCTTTTTTTACATCGGGTTTTAATGATAGTAGTAGTGTAATTAGAATTCCTCCATTCGTTCAACAAACAAGAAAAATAAATGAATGGCAAACCGTTAAACTACACATCGAATATCACGCTATAGAACTTGATGCTAGTGCTTTAGTTGGAATAACTGAATCTTGTGAACTTGAATCAAGAATTTATGGTGGATTTTTGTGGGTAGATGGAACGTCTGATCAAGATGATACTTTTACTAATAGATACGATGTTACTTATACTGATATAAAAGCATCTCCAACGGTAACTAAATGGAAAATAGAGCCAAAAAATCAAGAATATATTGTAGAGCAATCATCTAACTATTCTAGAGTAGAATCATATGATGTAAAACTAGGAAGTAACATATGCACAACGGGTAAAAATTGTTTTATTGGTTTTCAACATGGGACAAATAATGCTTTGTTGAGTTTTGATAATTGGCAAATAGTTTTTAAAGGAAGTAATACCATACAACATATAGTTGCATTAGGGCATATGCTTTTATATAGAATACCTATAAGAAGGATGGATGGCACACATTACGGTAATTATAAATACGGAAATAAAATGGTTTATGATAGTGGTGTAAATGGCAGTTCGGGTAAGTTTTTTCCTATGGGAGTTAAGATGGATTTACGTAACGCTAGGACAACTTTTAGTGGTGATGATTTAATGAATAATTATGGATATAGTCTTAGTGATATTTCTAGAAAAATAAAATGGATGGGAGAAAATGACATTTCTGAAACCATAGATTATTAATAATTATTTGGAATTTTAGAGAGTCTTTATTAGACTTGTAGCTGAAATATTTTTCACATAAAACAAATGCGTATGAATAAATCAGTAAATGAAAAGCTATTTGCTCTTCAAAATGAGATAGGTGCTATTAGTAAAGATGCTAAAAACCCTTTCTACAAGAGTAAATACTTTGATATAAATTCTTTAATAAACCAACTACAACCTTTACTCCAAAAACATAAACTACTACTATTACAACCAATTGAGGAATCATTGGTGTATAGTAAAATGGTTTGTGTAGATACGGGTGAATTTGTTGTTAGTTGTATGAAGTTACCCGAAATACTTGACCCACAAAAGATGGGTTCTGCGGTAACATATTACAGAAGGTATACATTGGGTTCATTGTTGGGATTACAATCCGTAGATGACGATGCTAACCTTGCAATTGGTGCTGGTACGAAACCCGTAAAAGCAAGACCAAAAAAGGAAAAACTATCAAAGGATAGATTTGATAAAGCAATTAGTGCTTACAAAGAAAATCCCGAAATAGTTAAAGACAACTTGAGAAACTTTGAGTTAGACCAAGTTCAAATCAATAAATTAAAATCACTTAAAATAACTTTATAATTATGGCAGATTTATATTTTGCAAAATTGAATCTTGAGGCATTAGCAGCCTTAAAGGAAAAAGCTTACAATGGTAAGTATTTAGATGTGGCAGTATGGGTAAATAATGATTTAGATCATACTGATGACAATGAGAATTGGAAAGCAATTTCTATATCTCATGGTAACAAAAAGAAAGGTGAAGATGTTGTTTATGTTGCTAACGGTAAGAAATACGTTCAGCAAGAAACAATGCCTTTTTGATGTTTGAGATTGTTAAAGTAATTGAAGATATGTCTAATAAGATGTATCATTCAGTAGGGACGGAGATTATATCTTCGTCCTATTTAAAAGGTGTTTATAAGCATTCTATTAAGAGAGCAAGCGTTCCACTAGAATCAAATGATGCTTTAGTTTTTGGATCACATTTTCACGATATGTGTGAGTATGGTGTTGAAGAGTTTGAGAATAAGTATTCTGTCATACCCGATGAATGTTCAAACAAAAGAACAAAACTATACAAGGATTTTATAGCTAATAATAAGAATGCAATAACTAAGGTTGATTACAAGAAAGTTAGTCTTATGTATGATAGCTTAAATAGTAATTCATTCTATAGGGACTTGGAAGACAATTATAGTTCTTATGCTGAGTATAGTTTTTTTGCTAAGAAAGATGGTTTAGATTTTAGAATAAGACCCGACAAGTATTACTCATACGATTCAAAGATTGTCTATGTGGTTGATTTTAAAACTTGTCAAGATGTAACTAAATTTAAGTTTGATGTTAACACATATAATTATGATTTACAAGCGGTTTTTTATGCGGATGTACTTGGTATCAATCCCTCTGATTTTTATTTTATTGCTATTGAAAAAACATTTCCATACACGACCCAAATATTTGGATTATCGGATCACGCAATTGACAGAGGAAGAGCCAAAATGGATATAGCCATTAACAGAATACAGAAGGGTGATGATGGTGTTGGTTATGAAATAGTACATAGGATATGAAAATATTATTAACAAATAATCATTTAAACACTTTTGGTGGTTCTGAGAATTGGACATTTACGGTTTACTCTACTTTAAAAAAGCTAGGGCATTCTGTAGATGTTTTTGCTATTGATGTAGGTGGTGTAGGTACTGAAAGATTTGGTTTAGTCCATACTACTATACCTAATGTAACCTATGATTTAGTTATTGCTAATCATAATACTTGCGTAAAAGTAGTTTTAGAGAAAGCTAAATATTCAAAACTTATCATGATGTGTCACGGCATTGTCCCTCACTTAGAGCAACCAATTAAGGGTGCTGATAGGTATATTTCTATTTCAAATGAAATACAATATCATTTATTACTGCTGGGGTATAGAAGTGATGTAATACTAAATCCCGTTGATTTGGATGTTTGCTATCCAACCAAGCAATTAAACGAAACACCTAAAAAGATATTTGCTTTATGTCAAAACATAGGCGCACAAGAGAACGTAAAATCACTAGGATTGGAAACTCAATGCATTCCACCAACAAGAGATGCTAGATTAGCTATTAGCAACGAAACATTTAATGAAGTAGACATATGTGTTGGTTTAGGTAGATCAGCTTATGAGTCATTGGCTTGTGGTAGATGTGTTGTTGTGTATGATGCTAGAGGATACAACGGTGATAAATACGATAGTATTGTTACTAGAGAAAACATTGGTGAATTACTTAAAAATAATTTATCGGGCAGAAGATTTAACAAGCCATTTAATAAGACTAAAATTCTTGATGGCATTGATAAATTGTATAGACCAAATACTGACTACTACAGAAGTATAGCAGAAGATTACTTTGATGCTAAAAAAATAGTTAACCAAATAATAAAATGAAAGTAGCTATAACAAGAGTTAGAAATGAAGAGGTAATACTTAAATCCACATTGGATAGATTGTCATATCACTTTGATTGTGTAATAGCATTCGATGATTGCTCTACAGACGGTACTAGAGACATTCTAAGCGAACATAAGCTAGTTAAACGTGTAATCACAAGCAATAAATGGGAAAGTCGCTCAGAAGTCCGTAAAATGCTTGAGACAACCCAAAGGCAAGACTTGTATGATTATGCAATGCGTAAGGAAGAAAACATTGATTGGATGTTATACTTTGATGCTGATGAGCATTTTTATTTTGACAATATAGAATGGGGTTCTAATTTTAGTTATTACTTTAGGTTGTTTGATGTTTATATAACTGCTGAAGACAAAGACAAATCATTTATTGATAGGGAGTATATTGGTTGTGAGTATAGAGATATACCTATGTTATTTAGACCAAACCCTAAAGTAAGATTTCATAATCGTGTTCCATTGGGTATTGATCCATTATTGATGATTGGTGGAACGGTAAAACATTTTGGTAAAGGGATATCTGTAGAGCATTGGGAGGAAACTTGTGATTATTATATTAATCATTTAAACGAGAGAATGCCTAATGGAGAGGACATTTCGACCAAGTGGAAACGAAGAAAAGGTAAAGCAATCCATAAGGGTGTGTCTGATTTTGGATTACCATTGATTAAATGGGATGACAGATACACAAGTGAACACATTATTAACCTAAACGAAGTAGACAAATGAAAATAGATTTATTAACACTATATATTAAAGACGAAGATTTCTACGGAATAGACTTTTTGAGTATTAATGGAAAGGTATTATTAGGAATTAATTATGATAGTTTCTATAAAAAAATTCACTTTGAGTTATTCTTTAAGGTTATTAGATGAGAAAACCAAAGACAAGGAATAATGGCTCAATGACAGAGGCAGCGTTCTTTGGCTGGTTACGTTCATTACTTAGAAATAGGTACATGAGGGGTTGGAAACCTCACAATGAAGTTGCAAAAGATAATCGTAGGGCAATAACATATAAAAGCAGAGCAAAGTGGGAATACCAATGTGCTGATTGTGGTGATTGGTTTTTACGCAAAGAGATTGATATTGATCACATAAACCCATGTGGTACACTAAAATCCTTTGATGATTTATCTGAATTTGCTAAGAAATTATTTGTAGAAAAGGCTGGATTGCAAGTATTGTGCAAACCTTGCCACAAAAACAAGACATATGACAATGAAACTAATACACCATTACTTTAAGCATTTTAAAGAAGATTTATTTGTTAACCTAGTAATTGAAGGGGACGAGGTGTTTGCGATAAATAAAATAACAAATTGCAAACATATTTTTGTAAACTCGGATGAAAGCATTAAGATTACAAACAAAAGAGATTTAGAAAAAGTTAAAGATTACATTTATGACCGCAAAAAGTTTTAAACATAAACACCAACCAACCAAAGCATCATTGATTTTACTTGATAGTTTGATACATAAAAGAATAGATCAGTATGATAGCTTGGAGGAGGCTTACCACATGAATAGATATGATTGGATGGCTAAAACCAAATGTTATTTGCCAACAACTTACGGTGGCTATAGAGCAAAAGTCAGTAAGATGACCCGAAAGAAATTTACGGGTGTTAAGGCAAATAGACTAGCAAGCCACGTAGTTGATTTCTATAGAGAATTACAAGGATGATTGATAGCTTTCTAGAGAATATAAATTATCTCCATAATTTGGTGATAATTAAGACCAATCTACCTCAAAAAACAAAGAAGGAGATTGTGATGACAATTCAATCAATGAAAAGAAGTCTTTCTGAATACGTAGAAAGTAATTCATTAACTGATTTAGATGGTGTAAACGATGATAAATCTGAATTTTGGGATTGGTTAAACCAAGGTAGCAATGCTGAGACAACACATATAAAAGAATATGATAGGATGTTTAAGTGGAAATACGGATGGGTAAATAGTTGGACGGGGTATTCAAATGAAGGTAAGTCATCTTGGTTGTATTTCTTGATTTTAATTAAGCTATTAAAAGACCCAAATGCCAAGGTAGCCGTGTTCTCACCCGAAAACTATCCTAGACATAAATTTGTTAAAGATTGGGTGAAGACAATGCTGGGATGCGATCCAAAGTATTCCACTAAAGTGAAATGTGAGAGAATGATAGAGCAATTCAATGATAGATTGTTTTATGTATATCCGTCAAATCACGACATAGAAAGCATTGAGAATCAATTTAAAACATTGATTAAGGTTAATAAGGTAAACATAACGGTTATTGATCCTTTCTTAAAAGTGAGTAAGCCTACTACAATGAATGATTTGCAATATCTGACATCATTTATAAAGAGACAAGAGGTGTTTGCTAAACAATTTAACGTAAGTCATCACGTAGTTTACCATCAATTAACTCCACAAATTGACGAGACGGGTAACTACCCCGAACCCGATATGTATAAGATAAAAGGTGGTGGATCAATAACAGATGGATCAGATACGGTTTCTTCTGTTTGGAGACCTTATCGTAAAAGTGAGGAGGAAAATAAAAGTGTAATAATAAAAACTCAAAAGGTAAAAGATTTCGATGTTTTTAAGAATGGTTACCTCAGATTAGATTACAATCTAATGAAAAACAGATATTTTTTGAATGGAATTGATATCTTTGAGCAATCAATTAAAAAAACGCATAAGAGTGAATTATTTTAATTATGAAAACGATTTTAACACTAATGGCGTTAATGAGTGCTATAGTAGCACCTAATGCCACCATAAATAATCTTTGCGAAGACACAACCGTTGTTAAAGAATACCATCAAATAGACTCTGTAGATTACTTGCTTGAAAGCATGATACTTGTTGAGTCAAATGGTGATTCATTGGCGGTTGGTGATACACATATGAGTACACCAAGCATAGGATTACTACAGATACGTAGAGTTATGGTAAAAGAGATTAACAGAATTTTAAGAAAACAAGGTAGTACGATGCGCTATTTTTACAAAGATAGGTGGAGTGCGACCAAGTCAGTAGAGATGTATTATATTTGGAAAGATTTTCATCACCAAGAATCTAGTAATGAGATTATTGCTAGAAATTGGAATGGAGGGACTTACGGGTATAAAAAAAGATCAACAATCCAATATTGGGCAAAAGTTAAAAACAATATAAAAAATGCACAATCCATTTGAGAATAATTTAATTTTAATAGAAGAACTGAGCGAGCATTGGTCACACATTAATTGTATTGACAATTCTAGTGTAGCTATTATAGATACTTTACTAGGTATTTTAGTTAAGGTAAATACTAAGTATTCAGAGGCTTTTATTGAAGAACAAATTAAAGGAATAATAGAAGATGAATAGCATAGGATTTTACCCACCAAGAGGAGTAGATGGTGTTTTGGTAGATAATCTATCTGAATTACCCACAACTGCCAAAATACAAGATTATAATGAGTTTTTTAGGTTATATGTTGATGATGATAATGTTAGATACATATATAAAATAAAGAATCCAAAAAGTCCACTTTCAAAATTATTATCAAGAAATTAATGATTAAAGCACCTAAAGTAATACCATCAGTTAGAGTTTTTAGACCAAATTCAGAAAGAAGGAGTACTAATGGAATTGTTATACATTCCATGTCTGAAAGGTTTGGTGCTAAATCTGCATCAGAGTTTTTACAAGATATAGGATTAAGTGTTCACGCATTTATTCATACTGATGGTAAAATTGAATTGGCACAAGTTCAAGATAAAAAAGCTTACCATGCTGGTAAAAGTGAATGGAACGGTGAAACAAATTTAAACAACACATTTTTAGGAGTTGAATTGTTGGTGAGACATAGCTATGCTAATAATCAATTTGAGTCGTTTAAGAATACGGTAATGAATACTGATTGGGTTGGTGCAGCACAATTTGATTCTTTAGTTTGGTTATGTCGCAAATGGTCTAAGGAATATGATATAAACTTAGACAATATTGTAAGACATTCAGATGTTAGTGGTGATCACGTTAGAGGTAGTGGTAAGGGTAAATTTGATGTTGGTGATGGTTTCCCTTGGAAACTATTTAAAGATTATATGAATGGCAATGGACTTGCCGATAAATTATAAAATGCGTTTTGGAAAGACAGAATGGTCAAACTTAATTAAATCATTAGGTTTACTCATTTCTGTTTTAATTATAATATCATTTATAATATTATTTATTAAATATGCGATTTTTAGTTTGCGTTAAATCTGAATATAACGCTATAAGTTATCACAGATTAAAAAACCCTTTTAAGTATTTACAGAATAAAGGGCATCAATTTGACTTTATAAACAACTTTACTGATGATGTAGTCATTGAGGGTTACGATTATTTTGTTTACAACAGAAGTATTGGTTATGGTGATTCTGATTTTGTATTGCTTGAAAAGATAAAAGCACAAGGAATTAAAATAATTATTGATGTGGATGATTTATGGGAATTACCTAATCATCATCCAATAGTTTGGCGAGATGATGTGGATTATGGTGAGTGGAAGAACAACTTTTTGATGAACATAGCATTTGCTGATTATGTTTGGACAAGTACGGAGTATTTAAAAATGAAAATTGAAGATTTATTTGAAAATAAACCCGTAGTTGTAGTAAAGAATGCTATTGATTACGATGACCCACAATGGGTAGATAGCAAAGGAAAGAGAAGAAATAAGAATAAAACGGTTATAGGTTATGCTGGTAGTACTACCCACTACGGTGACTTAGACCAAATGAAAATACCATTTAGAAGGTTAAATGATAACAAGACCTTTCGTAGAAATATGGTTTTTCAATTGTCGGGTGTTGATTTTGTTAATCCTTATGCTAAAAAGGTTTGGCATCATCAGCTAGGAATATTTACGGATGACGGCAAAAACAAAAACGTATTTATTTCGGGTGGTGTTAAGGTAAATCAATACGCTAGATTCTTTGATCAAATGGACATAGTTATTGCCCCATTAATTGACAATGAGTTTAATAGATGTAAAAGCGAGTTAAAGGTGTTAGAGGCTGGGAGCAAATGGTTGCCATTTATTGGATCAGACATGATAACATTCTCAAGAACGGGAGCAAATATTGACTTATGCTCTGATAATGACGAGTGGGTTGAATCAATATTAGAATTAAGCTTTGATAAATCACTTAGAGAGATGCTAGGAAAGGAATTGGGTGAATATGTTCGTGATGTTTATTCAATAGATAAAGAAAATCAAGCTAGACTAAGTATTTTATGAATTTAGGTGAGTATGCTGAGTCACTATTCACCACAATATGCATAAGAGAAGGATACACCGTTTCTAAGCCATTTTATCACGAGATAAGGTATGATTTAGTAGTTGATGTAAATAATGCCTTACAGAGGGTTCAAGTAAAGTCTACGGATCATGTGCGTCCGAAAGACTATCAATGCCAAGTTAGAGTTAATTACAACAAGAAAGAAGTAGATTGGTTTGCAATTTATATACATAAAACCAATGATTGGTTTGTCTTGCCAATAGATGTTGTTGAAGATATTAGACAATTCTCAATAAAATTAGGTTATAAATCAAAATACGATATTTTTAAAAATAATTTTGGATTTGTCAGACATGGTTTTTAGATTTGAATATTATTAATCTTTAAACACATGATATGGATACAGACCAAAAATTAAAAGATTTGTTTGAATTGCTCAATCCAAAACCTAAGACTAAATGATTTGTGCAAATTGTAATAAAATCTTTGAAAAGGCTAAAGAAGAGGGTATTAACGGTAGAGCAAGAAAATACTGCTCTGTGAAGTGTAGAACTGATAATCAAAGCAGAATACACAAGTTAAGAAGAGTTGATAAAAGCAAATATCCAAGTTCTAGAGAAGTTGATAAAATTGTTAATAGTTATTCAAAAGATATTGTAACGGTTGACTATGATTGGGTATTCTCAAGAAATATATTAGATTGGTGTTCATCTAGAGACTCTAAGTTTAGAAGTAATTATAAAAAACAAAAAGCAAATGAAAAAAAACAAGAAACAATATAAAGAGAATTTGTATCAAATGTTGACAACAGATGCAACTGCAAAAGCTAAGAAAGCCGTATTGTCATTAGATTTATTAACAAATAGCGCAGTAGGTATTGGAGATCATTCTACTGATGATTTTTATAATAATGTTAAGGATGCTATAAAAAATCTAACAGATGCAGAGGATGAATTATCAACAATTCATAATTATTTTATAGCTAAAACATATGATTTATGATTAAGAATTATTTTTTAATAGACAAGAAAAGATATGGCAAGAACTTAATTATGTTCTGTCGTACCATTAAAGGTGTGTTCTGTTATGATCATGATAAGATATATGACAAGTACATAGACCATCTAGACTCATTGTACTGCTGGCATAAGTACGGTAGGTATACAAAGACTTATGGAATACCTTATCCAATGAATTTAGATTGCGAAAACATCCTTGAGTACTAAAAGGGATACGGTGGGGGATACCGTGGTTCATTTTCTAAATGAGAATATTTTTACCTCACTTTAAAACGGTTTTCTAAATTTAAGAATGCCTATATAAAAAACACTAATAATTTAAGACAATAATGCTAAACAAATACATTAAGTATTTAGAGGGAAATCGTAATTGGTTTCCCTTTATTATTTTATGAATAAATCCAACCAATTTACAGACACAATTTTTCGTGTATTCTGTAGTAAATTCAGACCAAATTTATAGCCATATTCCAAGGGATAGTTCCACACATATCTTATGGTAATCTCCACTAAATAATGAGATGTTTTTACTCAGAATATCCTCAACAAATAACTCAGTCTTACTAAGAATTTATTTAAAATAATTATTTATTTTTTTTTGAAAATATTTTTATTAAAATATATTTTAAATAGAATTTTTAGACCAAGTTTTAGACCAAATTCAGACCAAGTTCAGACCAAATTTTTAGACCAAATTTATTTTGAGATTTGAGTTTTGGCAGATGTGGAAAACTAATATTCTATTGTTGAAAACTTTTAAAAAAAATATTTGTTATTGTTGTTTTTATTAATTATCACGTGCGCACGTTCTTTTATATGTCATTGATTTATAAAGAGTTATCCACATTAAAATTAATTTACGATTGTGGAAAAGTTTTTGTTAATTTTTAGCTTAAAAGTTTTTTTATTCATTAAATGTGTTTTATCATTGCTAAACATTATTTAAAACATAAATAAAAACAAGATGAATAATTTTAAAAAGCAAGAGGTAGAAATGTTAAATAGGGCCTTAGATTTACTTAAAGATAAATGCGAAGAGGAGGTTCGGAGTTACGGTGTAGATTCACATTTTAAATTTGGCTGGTGGACGAAAGAAGTAGAAAAATTAAGAAAAAAACTAGAACTTAATCAAACAGAATCTAAAAAATTCAATTCAAGAGATCACGTTATTATAGCTAAATAAATAAATCAAATTTTAAACATAAATTTTAACACCATGCAAGACAAGAAAACTTATTCACAATTAAAATGTTTTATTAATCATCAAGATATACACGATTTAAATTATGAACGCTTATCTATTGTGATAGTGAATAAAAATCAAATTCACTCAATAGCAAAAGGTTTTTATAATTTAAAAAAAAATATGATTACAGATGTCACAATTTACCCACAATTTCAAAATTGGTATTGTGACAGAATGATAAGTGAATATATTGAAAATCGCACAATAAAATTATATTTTGAAAAGACTTACTGATGATCGGTTATTCCGTGAAACATGGCAATTAATGCCATGTATAAGTCAAATTTTAAACATAAATTTTAAACACCATGAAAACTCTTTTACACACCACTAACAAAGCAATAACAATTTTTAATATTGTTTCCTTTTCAATTGGTTG
>Ga0181379_1000244_pt1 | contig 27760 bp, 20 predicted proteins | sample 2SPOviralmetaG_FD_130115 | JGI IMG/M metagenome (GOLD analysis project Ga0181379, IMG submission 130115) | Marine viral communities from the oligotrophic San Pedro Time Series (SPOT) site, San Pedro Channel, CA, USA - 2 SPOT_SRF_2009-07-10 | ecosystem: Environmental > Aquatic > Marine > Strait... | reverse complement strand
ACTCAAGAAGAGATTTCAGAAGATGCCCCTAAAGCATTTTCGGAACAAGTCAAAGATGTGCTTGCCGCATTAAACGACTTGATGGTACGAGCTACCGCCATAGCGATGTTGCGTGCTAAAGATGGAAGGAAGTTAGGCGAAAAAGCCACTGAAGCGCTACGTGCAGTTCAAGAAGACTTACAAGATGCTTGGGTCGAATTAGACACATTCATCGATAATGTAAGCGAAAACACTGTAGTGACTGAGGAAAGCGTTGACGTAGAAGAAGAACTACCAGCTGAAGATATTGAAGACTTACCAGTAGAAGAACCTGCTGAAGAAGTCGAAGTTGAGTCCAACCCAGAGACTGAACTAGTCGAAGCTGAAGATAACACTGAATCTGTTGACGAAGAGGCCGAAGCCTTATGGTTAGAGGCGCAGCAAAATATTGCTGAGTCACTGGATGCTGAGTTAGAAGTAGAAGATAATATATAGGAGATATATAAACCATGAGTAAAGTAGCAAAGCTCAAAGAGCAAATTGCAAAATCTCGTGAAGAATTGAAATCTGCTTTTGATTCACAAGAAGACGGTAAGTACACAGCTGAAGCCAAAGAGAAAATCAAAGGCTTCAACGACGAACTTTCTGGACTTGTTGATGATTTAAAAGTAGAAGAATCAAGGCTTCAAAACGAGAAAGCTTTAGAGGTTGATAATGAGCCTGTAAATTCTATACCTAATGCAATGCCTGAGCGAAAAGGTCCACAATCTATTGGGGAACAATTTGCTGATTCTGATGCTTTCAAAGCATATACAGAAAAAGGTGTTAAAGGTGTAGATTCACAAGTAGAATTTAAAACAACCTTGAATACAACAGGTTATCCACCAGAGAGCTTAAGGGCTCCTGGAATATTGGAAACCGCTTTAAGAGACCCAGATAGCGTAATCGGATTGTTTGACCAAATTCAAACAAGCCAAAATGCTTATGTGTATCTTGAAGAATCCACATTCACCAACAATGCTGGTGAAATCGCAGAAGCGGGAGACATTAGCTCAGCTAACGAATCCGCACTTGCATTTACAGAAAAGACAGAGTCAATCAGAAAGATTGCTACTTTCTTACCTGTAACTGACGAGTTGCTTGCTGATGTTGCTGGAATCCAAGGTTATGTCAACTCAAGACTATCAACAATGATGAAATTGAGATTAGACAATCAACTTATGGACGGTAACGGTTCAGCTCCTAACTTAACTGGTGTATTAAACAAATCAGGAATTAATTCCTTTGCATTTGGTTCATACTCTGGAGAATTAGGAAGATTAGGACAAATTTATCAAGCAATAACAGAAATCAGAAAGGACGCATTTGTTGAAGCAGACGCTATCATCATGCATCCTGAAGACTGGTATCAAATCATAACATCTGTAACAGATGTCGCAACCACAACAAGTGGTGCTGCAGCTAAGAATCCTTTATTCGTAGTCGCAGGCGGATTTGGTGCGGACGCTGCTCCAAGACTTTGGGGTCTAAAAGTTGTCCCATCTACAGTCGTCGCAGCTGGTACAATGTTAGTCGGTAAATTTGGTGGCGGAGACGCTGCACAAGTTATTATGAGAGAAGGTGTAGACCTTGCTGTTTCTGACAGCCATAGTGACTTCTTTGCAAAAAATCAATTGGCAATTAGATTGACAATGAGATTAGGATTTGCAATTTACAAACCAACAGCATTCTGTAAAATAACACAGATGTAACAAAATAGTTTTAAAGGGCGGATTCGTATTCGCCCTTTAAACTAGAGGAGAACTATGGACAATCAAGATATAAAAAATCAACTAGAAATGTTTGGAATGATAGTTAAAGATGAAGAATTTTTCAAACAAGACAAAGAAAGGTTAAAACAATTTGTAACCAAAACAAAAGTTTCTGATGAGGAAGAGGTAGAAGTAGATGCCAAGGGGTAGGCCTAAATCCTATCGCATGGGTGGCCGTATTAGGCGACCTAAAAAAAGTAGTAGAAGTAGAGCTAGGAGAAGATAAATTATGGGCTATGGCAAATATAAACCAAAGAAGGGACCTAAAAAACCCAAGAAGCGTGGAAAGTAGGTTAAGATAGATTATTATGTATACAATACCAGAACAAAATATTTACAAATTACCTGACGGTAAAATTTGGAAAGGTGTTCCAGCTGATTTACCATCTAGTCAATCTGACTTGATTGCTAAAGCAGGACACGAATACCCTACTGAATGGTTAAAAGAGCAAGGCGCATTAGATGCTCCTAAGAAAAAAGCTCCTGCTAAAAAAGCAGACGTAGCTAAAACTAAAGCTCAAAAACCAGTCGAAGATAAAGCTGTCAAAGTAGAAAAAGAAGACAAGTAAACAGGAGGTCTAAACAATGGCTTTCTGTACAGCTGCTGATGTAGAAACCTTTGCATTAATAGACTTTCACAGCGACTTAGAATCACATCTAACTAATGAACTAATTCCTGTAGTTGAAGATGCTATTAGGGAATATGTTGGTTATACAGTAGATTACGGAACATACACCGAAACTTTTTCAGGAAATCAAACAAGAGAATACTTCTTAGATGAACGACCTGTTTTTGGAGTCACATCTGTAGTAGAAGATGGAACTACCCTAGAATACGGAAATCAAAAAGATTTTTTATGGTATTCAAATGGACGTATTAGAAGAATAGGTTCTAGATGGTCATTTGCGTACCCAGATAATATAACTGTAAATTATACTGCTGGATATAATACTGGTGGTGGAACAGGGCCTGCATTACCTAATAACTTTAGAGTTGTTACTGCAAGAGCCTCTGCTAGATTACTTGAATCAGCTTTAGTTTTATCGGCACAACAAGAACCTTCTGAAATAGTTGCACAAAAACCTTCAGCAGACCAAGTTTCAAACTTTATTGCAACCGATTCTGAGTCAGTCGGTGATTATCAAATTAACTATGTAGGTAACTTAGCTATGAACTCAGTAACTATACTATCTGGTGCAGACTTAGCAATGTTAGGACAATACAGGAAATCTTTCTTTATCTAATTATACTGTAGGTTATGCCTACAAGAAAAGCACCAAGTCCAGAAGAAGCAAAGAAACTGTTTCAACATTACCCTTATAGAAAGTTATCTGATTGGGCTGATGAATGGGGAGTAACTATTGAAAGAGTTCGTCAAATTAAAATAGAATGTGGTGTTGGTTCTAAATTTGATGTTAATATGACTATTTCTACTAAGATAGCTAATAAAATTAAACTAGGAGAATACACACTTACAGATTTAGATTTATATAAAGATTTACCTATTGGTAGAGAAGCTTTTGCTACTTGGATGAGAAAATCTCTTGAAATAAAAGAATTGATAGAACAAGCACAAGAAGAAGCTAAATTGAATAAATTAAATCCTACAAGTAAGGTATGTAAAAAATGTAATAAATCAAAAGATATTGATTCATACTCTAAAAGTCAAAGATATGTTGATGGTAGACTTCCTTGGTGTATTGATTGTCTAAATGTAAAACTACATAAAAAAAGAGATAATAAAAAAAGATGTATGCTTTGCAGAAAAGAAAAATCTGTTAAGTCTTATACAAGTAATAAGAAATATAAAGACGGATTAGTGCCCTTTTGTAAAACTTGTAAATCTAAACAAAGAAGAGCTAATAGAGCATTGCTCGATAAAGTCACTGATACCATAAATTAAAATATCTACTGTTAAAGTAACCTTATGGTCGGAAAATTAAGCACCCGTTTATATACAGATAAAGTTAACATTCAAAGAATATCTTCTGCAGCTGTTGATGAAAGAGGACTAGAAAGCACAGATTGGTCAACTGTCACAACTAATGTAAAATGTCATATACAAAATTTAGGTAGCACAGAAAATAGACAGGGTAGAAATACGATACTTACAAACTTTGTAATTCAAATTCCAGCGAACATAGATGTCAAAGCAAGTGATAGATTACAAGACGTAGTCGACTCTTCGTTATATTATGAAATAGATGGTGTAAGAAAATCTTTAACATCAACAAATAGAGTATTAGGAGTAGTAGTCACAGCCCACGCCTTTGAATAATGGCGTATAAACCTGGTTCTCAAATAAGGCAGTTTTTTAAAACTGGTGGTTTTTCATTAACAGACAAAAGCAAAAACTATGGACCTGGGAAAATACCTCTTTTTAAAAGTTTAGCAAATCTTAGCCCTAGAGAAAGACTTTATGCAATAGGTTACAACTTTAATACACTAGGTCAGTTTGGTCTAAACTTTGGACAACTAGTCAGCATACCTTACTTAATAGGTGAATACTCAAATACAGCTAGGTCAGTTGTAAAAAACTTAAAAAGTCCATCGCAGGTATTGGGTGGCGATATTTTAAAACGTCAAAAATTACTTGGTGGCGCTAGAGCTATTGGTGGAATGAAGGGTACTCTACAAAGAGCAGTAAGAACAGGGACACCTTTAGATAGAGCTTCTAATATTCTCATTGGTAGAGAAAGTGCTAGTTTTCTTCAAAATGTTCGTAACGTAGGTACATCAGGTGTTGCTATGAATGTAGTTCAATCTGTTAATGCTAAAAAAATGGATAAGACAATACAAGCTCAAGCACAAATACCAACAAAAAATAATGTATTTTTAAAATGGAGAAGTTTAACATTTGTTGAAGCTTTTAAAAATGCACCAGACCCTTTTAGAGATAATCCAATAAGAAAAGCAGAAAAAATTAGACACAAAACAGTTAAGACTAAAGGGCAAGAATTCGACATAACTAAAGAAAAGTTTCACGAGTCTTTATTGACTGGTATGGATACTCAAAGAGCACAAAAATTTATGAACATTATAGATATGGATAATTTTGCTGGTGGTATGGGTCATCAAAAGGAATTAGTAGCAAATGTTTTAAATGATGAATCTATAGAATTTTTTGGTCCAGATAGTAAACAAGCAAGATTAACTAGAAAGTCAAGAATTGAAATGTACGAACAAAGTTATTACGACTCTATCGGGGGAATTATGGGCTCTAACTCTACACAGACTAGAGATTATTTACCTAGAGAAACTAATTTTGACTTTTATCATCCAAAACCTCAAGAGGGCGAGGTTATATCAGGTACTGGTGGTAATCCTGGCAATGTTAAAAGAGTAAAATATATGGACGGTGACCAACAAAAAATTGCATTAGTACAAGATGTAGTTCTTAATCCAGATAGTGGAATGGTAACCACTCACAATTCAAGAGCAAAACAAGTTGAATTAAGTGGAACTTTTTTAAGAAGTTTTAGTAATGATTTTGACGGACCTTCAGTACAAGGTTATAAAAATCTTAGCGCTTTTGATATGGGTCCTGAAGTAATTCCTAGTTTAAAAAGCCTTGCTCGAGCATTTAATCATCCTTTTGCAGGACAATCTCCTCAATCTATGAATGGACAACAATTAGTAGATGTTTTAGCTCAAATTGTTACTCAAATAAACATTGGAGATATTGGTACAGGATTTCCTTTAAATACTGCTAGACAAGCTAATGAAATAGTTAGCTTTCAAAAAACTTTAAGAAAATACAATTACAATTCTTTAGCAAAAAAATTAAGAAAAGAAGCAGGATTTACAATGTCAGGAAAAGACCCACAAGATTTTAACTTGAATCAACATGGTTTTTTAAGGGGTAGAAACCAAGTTATAAATACTCTTGCACCCTCTTTAAATAATGGAGTATTGTTTGGTTTTACTAGAGCTGGAAGTGTTTTAGGTAATGAACAGTTAGATTTAACATTTCAACCTAATGGTCATTTAATGAATCATAAATATTACAATAGTTTGCTTAAAAGACAAAGAGCCAAAAAGCCACAAACCAGTTTAATGAAAATTCATACAGGAAATGAAGACAAAATGGAAAGTAGACATCATATTGGTAATGGTACTAATGCTCAAAGAAGAATAGTTGAAAAGAAAAAAATAGGTAAAACAAATTTATTTCACGATGTAGAAAGATTTATAGACCCTCCTGGTCATCACTATTCCTATGAGGACATAATTAAAGGTAGGCTGGGAGGCTTAGAAATTAAAAGAGATGGTGGTGTATTAAAGACTGTAAGATTTAAAAAACATCCTCATGTAAAAGATGGTACATATTTAGGTAAAGACCAAGCTTGGTGGCAGAAAAAAATAAAAGCAATGGATAAAGAATTTAACACACATTTAGTTAATTTGTTAGGCATCGACCCAGTAAGAATAGCACCATTAATTAAAAATTCAGAAAACTTAGGAAGTTTAAGTAGACAAATAGAAAAAGAACTTGTTAAAAATGCTGTCGAAGTTAATAACGCACTAGAAACAACTGGAGCGGGAGTAAATGTTAAAAGAGGTGACCCTTCTTATAGAGGTAAATCTAATAACATTACAGGTCATCATAACTTTACACCTTCTAGAGCAAAAGTAAGAAAGTCTATACATATGCATGATATAGACAGAAATGGTAAAAATGAGAATGATGGTACCCCGTTTTTATTTAGATACTCAGTAAGTTTTGGTGGTTCTAGTCCTCAATCTAAACATGCTGATGCAATTAGAGATGCAAGACAAATTGAATATGGAGGATTAGCTACTGATGCAAATGGTAATCAACAAAAAAGGTCAGATGGAATGTTCTATTTGCCATCTAATTTGATGGGTATTGCTGGAACAAAAGCTGCTGCTTATTTAGGAATATGGGACAAAGGTTCTAACTTCAAAACATCTGTAGATAAAAATAATTTAACTGCGACTATTTCAGGTGGAGGAATAAGCCCTTTAGATTTATCTAGTGGTACATTCGACCAAAGACAATCTGTTAGAAAAGATTTAAGAGGATTAAGTCAAAAACGAAGAAATGCTTTCCAGGGTAAAAGCAGAATGAATTCATTACTTAGAGATGTAGAAAGAGTTGTTGCTAAAGGTGCAACTAACAACTCACAATTTACTGAAGGAGATGTTGCAAGAATAGCTCAAAGTAGAGCTTTAGCTCTATTTAGAAGGACAGGAGAATTTGGAACGGTAAGTGGTGGAGATATTTTTTCAGCAATGGATGATATGGACAAAGCCAATCTTGGTTTGACTGGTGATAAAATGGCTTCAAATTATGAAATGCGATTTACCGGTTTAGGAACTTATCAAGGCAGAAAGAGAGCTAACATTGGTGAATTTAGAACAGGTGAGTTTCATGATGATATAGGACATGGTGGAATACATTCATACCAACAAGGTGATAAAAACTTATCAAAAATGTATACATATAAATTTACAGACCTTGCTAACCCTGGCAGTTTAGAATATGGTGAAATGCCTGTAATCCCTTTGTTAAACACAGAACTTATCAGATTAAAAAATCTCTATACCAGCACTGGAACTGGAAAAGTTGATTGGGATGCATTATCAGAATTTACGAATATGCCTGCAGGAGTTATAAAACAAAGTTTAAGTCAAATGCATCAAATTAATGCTTTCCCACCTATATCTAGACCTTACAGATTTGATTTCGATATAAACCCTAGCGATTTAGCAGATGTAAGAAATATAATGGAAAGTCCACATGATGAACTAGTTGCAGTATTTGGTTTAGATAAATTAAATGGCCCATTGAGAATGCTTGATGGTTCTCCAATACCATTAAACAGTCCAGCACATCCTGGTAATCAATTTAAAAGAATATTTCATAGTGGTGAAATGACAAATGAAGTATATAGTTATGTTTACAACGCATACTTAACAGAACTAGATACTTTAATAACTCACTCAAATATAGCGACACAACAACTAATTAAAGAAAATATAAAACAATATGCTAGGACATCTGCTGAAAGATTTGAAAAAGTGTTAAATGCAACAATGTTGAAACATATGGGCGCTAGTGCAGTTGCTAGCGAATATGAATTTAGGCAAGTACTTATGAGAATTCAATATGCAATTAGATGGTCTAAATTAAACGCTACAAGACATGCAAAAAGTATTAGAAATAGATTTGGACGAGTTGGTTTGGTTGCTGATGATATGGTAGATGAAATATTCACTAAAGATGGTGGATTAGATTTGGAAATGTTTAACAATGCTAAAACTGAATTAACTCCTGATGAAGGTGGTTATAGAATATTAATAAGAAATGAAAACAATGAAGTAGTAAAAGTATTGGACGATAAGGCTGATTTTAGTCAAAAAGAACTAGATATGGTTGAATACTTTGACCCAATGCAACAAGCTAAAAGAAACTTTGCTGAAAATCCTAATATGGGAATGGTTGGTCAAGTTGGTGGAAATTCAAATAATATTTACTCACAAGCTCAAGTATCAGAAATATTAGAGGACTTGTCAGGTGGAGACGAAACCATGCTGGAATTGTATAAAGAACTATATGACGTAGGATTCATACAAGGGATACCATCACAAGGTGGAGGTAAAATACTAAGAAAATTTACAGCTGGTCAACCTTTAAGTATTGATTTAAATGAACTAGCAGTAATCAGTAGCAAGAAAAGAATACTTGCTCATGAAATATCTACTGAACTTATTTTTAAAACTATGCGTGCTACAGAAGCTAGACAAGACGCATTAAAAGGAGTATTAGTAAAAGCTAAGCTTTCTACGACTAAACCTGGCTGGATAGCTAATGAATTTTGGAAGAATACAAGAGGTGGTATAGACACACCCCAATTATATAGAGAAGTAGTTGGAATATTTAGAACTAGAGCACAAAGTGCAAGAGCGATGTCGGATAAAAAAGATTTAGCCGCTTTAGTAAAAGCTTTGTGGTACGGTTCAATTCCTGTCAGCGGTAATATTAAAGGAAAAAGAGTTGTTAGGGAGAATCCTTTAACTCCAGGAAAAGCTGCTATATTTGATAGCTATAATGAACTTCCTGCAGGTTTCACAAAATTACAAGAAGTATTTTCTATGTTAGGATTTAACTTTAATAACTACGTAAATACTGATTCTTATGCAAATGTACCACAGTTAACAGATGCAGATTTTCTAGAAATTGCTCAACTTATTATGCGAGTTCCAGATACAAGTTTAATGGGTAATGCACCTTATGTAGCACCATCTGTTGTGTATAGTAATCTAATCAAAAAACGTAAAAAACCTAAAAAGTAACTTATAATCTTATTATGCCAACTACAGGACAAAAAGTACCACCAGACGCAGAAATAGTATTTAGAAAGTTTTTGACTTCTAAAACTGGTATTACAGATTTAGTAAATAATAGAATAGCAACAAGATTACCAAGAGATGCAGACTTACCTTTTTTAGTTTTTATTAGAGCTGGAGGTATTTTAACTAGACCTAGTTCTCAAGCTCATATACAATCTTCCATTTTTCCTATGATTGCTTATGCCGGTCAATGGGGTGGAGATGATACCAAGGCAAACCCTGATTATGGTGGAGCAATGACAGTTGCAAATGCTGTAATACAAGAATGTTTTAATATGGAAAATGAATATATTATAACTGATAGTTCAGCTACTAAAGCTAAGATTTATGGAATCGATATATTACAAATGCCTACAAGAGTTGAAGAAGTAGCAACTGGTTTAGGTAGATATGATTTTTCTGTAGGTATGACTTATCGTGCAGTTTAATTTTTCTAAATACCACAAAAAAGATAAATCAAAATTACCATATAACATTATGAGTAAAAAGATGAATATTAAAGTAAGTCCTTTGTTTACAAAGGCTGATACAGTACGTGATACTGTAACAGGTATTACGTTCACAAGTAGCTCATGGGTTGAGGTTGATGTCAAAGATGGAGAAAGATTGTTAAAAAATAACATGAATATTTTCATTACTGATGACGTAGAAGTGGAAGACAATGAAGCTGATGCGAATATTGGTGACGACACTGTAGATTCCTCGGAAGAGGATATCTTCGAAGATAATATAGTAATAGAAGAAGAGTAGCAGGAGAGTTAAATGGCAACTTATACAAGCGGTGCGATTAATGAAGTATTAATCGGTACTGGTGTACTTTATGTAGCTGATAGAACAACATCTTCTCTCGTATTTCCAGGCGACAGTTCAGGAGCTTGGGCAGCAGTAGATACTGCTAAATGGAGAGATATCGGATATTCCGAAGATGGTTGGACACTCGAAATGGATAGAACATTCGAGGACATATTGGTAGCAGAAGAAGTAGACCCAATTAAGTCAATCAAGACTGCTCAGGAAGCAAGGTTAATGGGTGAGCTATCACAGGCATCACTTAAAAACTTGTCCGTAGCTATGGGACAAGCTGACACTTTCGTTAGCGAAGATGACAGCAATTTTGCTGCCGGATACGATGTAATAACAGCTCCAGATACTAACACTTTCGCAGAGTTAGCTGGATTACTTATTACAGAAGGTCCTGCAGGTGCAGATAGACACTTAGAGATGCCAAGAATGGTATCAGTAGGTGCTTTCTCAATGTCTCATGCAAAGGCACCACAAAAAGTGGTTATTGCAACTGAGTTTAAGTTACTTGTTCCAGACGCAACATTTCATGTTGGTAACGCTGGTGGAAAGTATAAACTTTTCAGAATCGTTGATAATACAAACGATACAAGTACATTTGATGTCAACTAATAGTTGATATAAGTATTAATTTACGGATAGGAGAGTGGTCGGTATGGTCGACAAAAAATTTAAAGACTTTGACGCAGCAGTATCAGAAGCTGATGGGGAAAAAGTAACGTTCAGAATAGCAGGTGAAGATTATGAGTTACCTGGTCAACTACCAGCAAGAGTAGTATTAACACAAATGAAGCTTATGGGTGACGAAGGAGCAATGGATGCTAATTCACTTCCTTTATGGCTTGAGTCACTAGTTGGAAAAGACAACTTAGATAAAATGTTAGAAGCTGGTGCAACATGGCCACAGTTAGATGGTTTGTTGCAATTCTTATTAGAAGCTTATGAAATATCTGATGAAGAGTCTGCTGATGTTGATGTGGAAGGTGAAGCAGACCCAAAAGCATAAACTTTACGCTAGATGAAATACTAGAAAGATGGCGTGATGTTGAAGCTGATTACCTTCGTTGGTATAATGTAAAGAATCCATTAAAACTCTCATGGAGAAAATTTATGGTCCTTTTAGGAGGATTGCCTTTTGACAAATCATTATTTCTAGCTCCTTATTATTCAGCATATTTAGAACAAGATGAACTAGATAATGCATCTGGAGATGACATAGACAGAAGCTATTCTTCTTCAAACTACAAAAAAGAATTAGACAGGAAAGCCGGTAGAACTGGTAAACCACGTAGTAGAATATCGGTAGACGCTTTTATTGCCCAGTCCGATGGGCTAGGGAATAAAACAAACCTTAAAAACATTTCTAAAGAAGAGTAATATATGGCATCAATTGACGCATTTAAAGTCCGTGCGGTTATAGAAGCAGGATATGATAAGAATTCCCTAAGAAGGGCTAATAACGAAATTTCAGCTTCATTCGCAGGAATGAATAATAAGATGGCTAAAGTTTCTGCCGTCGCCGCTTCAGCTCAAACAAACTTTATGATGGTAGGTGCTGCTATTGCGGCATCATTCGCAGCAGGTGTAGGAGCAGCTGCCAGCTTTGAAGAACAATTTGTTAGAGTTAAAAAAACATTAGATGTATCTGGTGATGCTAAACAAGTTGAAAGAGCCTTTGAAGGTATATCTAAAAGATTAAGAGATTTAACAAAGTTAAGTCCTGTAACTACAGATGTTATTACTGAAATAGCTGCTGTTGGTGGACAGTTAGGTATAGCTTCAAAAGATATCGTTCAATTTACAAATACAATACAGAAATTAACTATTGCTACTAACTTATCTGCAGAAAATGCAGCTATGGCAATGTCCAGACTTCAAGAAATTACTGGAACTCAAACTAGCGAATTAGACAATCTTGGTTCATCTTTAGTAGCTTTAGGTAACAACTTTGCAGCTCAAGAATCTGAAATAACTACTGCGGCTTTACAGATTGCAACTTCGACAGCACAAATATCAGGTTCTATGAACAATGCTGCAGTTGATGCATTAGCATTTTCAACAGCTCTTAAAGCTATAGGTCAGCCATCTCAAGCAGGTGCTACTGCGATAGTTAGGTTAATGAGTGAACTATCAGAAGCAGTGACTGAAGGTGGAAGTAAACTTGCTCTCTTTGCAAAAGTTGCAAGAATGTCAGAAGATTCTTTTGTTTCGCTTTTTGGAATAGATTCTACACAAGCTGTTGCTAAATTTATTGAAGGACTTGATTCTGTAAATTCACTTGGTATAACAAATATTTCTGTATTAAGCCAATTAGGTCTAGGACAAGTTAGAACTCAAAAAGCAATACTATCTTTAGCAAAAGCTCACGATACTTTATACGACGCAATAGATACTTCGAATAGAGCTTATATCGAAAACAATGCTCTTAATGAAGAAGCTGAAAGAAGATACGATACTTTATTCTCCGAACTACAAAAAGGTAGAAATTTACTTAAAGGTGAGTTTATAGACTTTGGTTTAGATAATTTAAATGGGGCTAAAAATATTGTTAGCGATATAAATAACTTTTTATTTGGTGTTGTTTCTAACTTAGTAGATACTGTTAAAAGATTTACTAGAATAATTACAATAGGAACAGTATTTTTTAGTGTAGTAAGAGGTATTAGCGTATCTATGAGAGCTGTTAATACTGAAGCAGGATTATTAGTTGGAACATTACAAAGAGCTAACTTAGCATCTGCTGCACTAGGTAGGAATCTTAAAATTACCGGTAATGTTATGGGTGCAAATTTAATAGGTGAAAAAGGCGAAGGATTATTAGGATTACAAACATTTAGTAGATTATCAGGTCAACAGGGATTACCGTTTAATACCTTAGCACCTACGATGATGGAAAGAATAATGCCTGGAAGATACGACAAGAGAATAATGTCTACAATGCAAATGCCTTCAGTGTTGTCTATGATATACGGCGGTGCTGTTCCTGACGATGTAGCTATAGATGAAACAGGCAGATTAAAAGTCCAATCAGGAATTGAAGATTTAAAAAGTAGTCGAACTTTTGTTGTAGACTCTGAAGGTCAAGCAACAGTTAAACCGGGTGCTAACCCACAACAAATAGAAGACCTTAAAAAAGGTGTTAGGTTTCAACAAGACCCATTTATGGCATTTTCAGAACAAAAAATGTCTGGAAGTATGCGTAGATTTAAACCTACTATGGCTAGTAGAGGTTATTTAAGTTTCCTAAAAAATTCTAGTAAATTATCAGTCAAAGCAGGTGACGGTGTACAGTTTTTAGCTAATAAATTAGGTAAGCAAATTAAAGCAGAAAGTAAACTTGGCACCACAATAATGAACACTAATCATAAGCTTCTTACAAGAACTAAACTACAAGAGAATTTAATTAGATTTAGTAAAGGTGTTCGAGCTAAAGGTAAAGGTTTCAGTCAAGTATTAGATACTGAATTAGAAGGATTAATGGGTGAAGATTTTAAACAATTTAATAAGCGTGGTAGACGTAAAATTAGAAAGGGTGCTTTACAAGGAAATATAAAAGTATTTAATGAGCGTGTTGAAGCTATAAAAGCAAATATAGAGAAGACTGGTGAAGCTACTATGGCAGATTTACAGTTCTTAGAAGCTGTAGAAAAAGGTACAGGAAGCCTTGGTAGATTTAAAAACGCTATAAAGGGTGTTGCTCTAGCTATTGGAAAGCTAGCTGGAATGATGATAGTGTTCCAAATGTTTTTCAAGACTGTTGAAAAAATTGGAGCACAAGCTAGAGGCATAGAAGAATTTAACAATAAATTAAAAGAAACTGCACAAGCATTAACTGAGGTTGCAGAAATAAGCAAACAAGTTGCTGATATAAATACAATTATAAATGATTTACAAAATGAAGGTGCTGCACAAAGTGTTATAGATGTAGCAATTGATAAACAAAAACAATTACTTCTTCAGCAAAGAAACTTAAGAGAACAATTAGCAGGTGATATCGGACAAGGTTTCTTAACTGATATTGTAGAAGGTTCTTTTGGTAATAATAAGGGTGGAATATTAGAATTTTTGATACCAGCAATAGGTAAAGCAACTAGTAGGTCTCAAGATGATATAAGAAGAGACTTAGGAGCTGCATTTGGAGAAGTAGTAATTAGCGCTATAGACCCTGAAAATATAGCTAAGAATGCAGGTAAATTACCCACAATGGATTCTATTGTTGAATCTTTATTATTTAGTGGTAGTACATTTACAAATAACCAAACTGGACAAACTGTAAAAGTACCATCAAGTGCATTTAAAAATGTTTCTGGTGGAATACTCATGGCAATACAAGAACAAGTTGGTAGTGATGTATCAGGTGCAGATGTAATGAAAATGATTGGTTTAGATGAAATATTTACTCCTGGTAAAATTGGTGAATTAACTCAAGGTTTGTCTAAGGGAATGGATAGTGTAGCTGGTGGCTTTGACAAAGTAATATTAAAAGCTTTTAAGAGGGGTTCTTCAGCGAAAGTGGGTTCTCAATATGAAAAAGCAATAATAGATACAATGTTAGCTGTTAGTGATGTGGTCGGCGACGAATTTAGTGATGTAGATATAATGACTTTTGCTATGGATTACGTAAATGCTATGGCTATGATACAAGGTGCTACTGGTGACTATATAGATAGTTTAGGGGAACTAGACCCTAATTCACCTCTTGCAAACACAATTAAATCTTTTGTAAAAGATAGACTACAAGAATTCAGAGATACCGATGCAGTTACTCAAGAACAAATAAACAGAGCAGGAAATGATTATCAAAAATTAACAAAATTATATTCACAAGTTTATACACAATATCAAAAATCTAGTCAAGCAGGTATTAATCAACTTAAGCAAGATTTAAATATTAGCTTAAGTGCTCAAGAAAAAATATTAAAAAGAATGCAGGATAACTTTAAACAAACTAGACAGTCTTTATTAGATTTAGCTTCTCCATTGCCTGGTAATGCATTTGAAGGATTAAGTGAATTAGAAATATTCTTTAATACCGTAAAAAAAGCTGCTTCTCAACAGGAATTAGAAAGAGTAACTCAATTATTGAGAGATTTTGGAAAACCAGTTCTAGCAACTGAATTAGCAAAGGGTGGGCCAGGTTCTTTAGAGATGGCGAAGACTTATTTAAATAATCCTCAAATAGCTTCAGCACAAGAAATGCAGATGAGAGCAATACTAGGACCTGAACTTGCAGAAGAAGATTATGGCATCACTGCTGAATCTCAACAAGAACTAGCTAATCAACAAGGTTTTGATATAGGTCAAAATATAGCTGGTGGTATATTAAAAGGATTCAAAGATTCTGAAGAAGCATTACAAGATTTGTTTAGTGGTGTTTTAAAGAATTCTATAATGGATGGTATATCTTGGTTAGGTATTAAGTCACCTTCCAGATGGATGATAACAAATGTAGGTACACCAATAATTGAAGGTGTTATGTTTGGTATCAAACAAGCACAACCAGACCTAGAAAGAGTATTTTATGATACTTTAGACCAGTCATTTAAAAACGTTCCATTAGCTAACTTACCTGACTTAACAGCAACCTCAAGCGGAGTTAGTTTAGATTACAGTAAGTTAGCAAATATGATTGCAAACAAGAGTAATTTTGCAGGAACAATGGATTTTGCTGTCGCCTTCTTGAAGTCTTTACCTATAGAAATGGAAAAATTATTAAGTCAAATGGCAGATTTAATTGCTAAATCGATGGATAAAGCCATGACAAGAATGCAAGAAGCCTTCAGTATGATTACAAGAATTACACAGGCAGAAAGAGCTCAGACTGAACAAGCAAAAAATCTAATAAGAACTAAACAGGATTATGCAGCTGTTCTAAGAAGAGAAGCTACATTAAGTGAGCGAATGGCAAAAGTTAAAGAAGAGCTTAATGAATTAGAGCTTACTGGTATGAAAGGAAATATAGACATTACTGAAAGAATTGGTGTCTTACAACAAGAACTAGATTTAGAAGATAGAAGAAGAAGGCTTAATAAAGATTTTACTGCTAGAGAACAATTAGACATACAGGCCAAACAAAGAGAAGTAGCTGAACTTGGAAGAATGGCTGATTTAGGAGTTGTTGATGCCTTAGAATATCAAGCTGCCAAAGATGAACTTGATGATATGCAGGGTAATTTTGATAGTGACGCTGAGAAAGAATTGTTCTTACTTGAATACGCACAAGCAATGGATGAAAAAGAAAGATACGAAAAAGAAATATTAGAAATACATCCTGACTTAGTTACAAAACGTGAAGAATATATTGGGTTACTAAATGAACAAGACTTAATATCTTTAGATGTACAAGCTGGAGCTAATGCTATTGCAGAAGCCGAAGAAAGAGTTGCTGCTGGTGTAATGGAAGTAGAAGCTGCTTATAGAAATTATGCAGCAAATGCAGGAGAGTATCAAAAAGAAATAGAAATAGTTGGTGATGCTTTTGACTTTGTAAATGATAGAGTAAAAGAAGTTATTGATTCTGTATATCACATAACAGACCCTAACAATTTTGATTTCTCATCAATGCGCACACATATTAGTAGTCTTGTAGATGATTTGGGTGAGTACTACTTTGTAAAAGACCAAGTAGATAAAATGATGGAAAATGCTGGTTTAGATTCATTTAGAACAATGTTTAACCAACAAGCAAATCAATCAAGAAGTGGTGACCAAAATGCAAGAAACTATTTTCTTTCTCAAGGTGGTTTTGATATAGATAGATTCCCTACATTGTCAGGTGCAATGAGAGATGGTTTTGACCCAACAGAAATAGCATCAAATATTTCGCAAAATGAACAATATTTTGAAGACCCTACATTATCAACTGCTAGATTTGCTGGTGGTGCTCCTGCTAGCTTTTCAAGTACTTCACAGACAGGTAACTATGCTCAAGCAATGGTTGACTTTGTTAATTCATTAGGAGTAGGAACAACAGAATCAGACGGAAGAGTATATTTTTCTATTCAAAATGCTGAAGCAATTGCTAAAGGTATGTCTGCAGACTTAGCACAAGCAGGTCTTACCCCAATGGAATTTGAACCATATATGGAACTTTTAACTGCAAATAAAGGAAATCTTCGTACAGGCGCTAATACAATTTATACGGGTCCAAATAAAAATACAACTGTTGCAGATGATACAGATGATGATATAGGTGGTGGTGGAACTCCACCAGGAACTGCTGGAGCCCCTATAAATTATGCAGGTGGTAGAGCTAGTACTACATCTCTATACAATACTGGTAACTATGGAACAATTAGTGGTGGTGTACTAAATACTATTAATGATATAGTAAATGGAACTACTTCTGTTAGTTCTATAACACAGGATATGAGAGATATTATTGACCGAATAGACCCTAATATTTTAAAAGGTGGAGGAACTAGAGTTCAACTTCCACACGATACAAGTTACGCTTCTTCTTACATACCAGGAAGTTTCAAATTTGGTGGAAGAGTACCAGACATGACAAATATAAAACCTAAAAAATATGCAATGGGCGGTAGAGATAATTTAATGCGTAGAGCTCTAGTTGGAGAATATGGACCTGAAGAAGTAAGATTCGTACCTGGTTCAGGATTTTTAGTAAAACCACTAACTGAAGGTGGACGTGGTAATAATACTATAGTAGAGAATTTGTCAGTTAATGTTACAGGTGTACCATCTGACCCAAGCTCTGCAAGAAAAGCAGCTTTAGAAATTAGAAAAGCTTTAAATAGATTAGATAAAGAAGGTAACACTGGAGGAGGGGTGGCTAGAAGATAATGGACGAATTTACAATACAGATTGGTAGATTAGTTATAACCTCACCAGAATCTATCAGTGTTTCAGGTGGAGCAGGTGAAAAACGTTTCTCTATAAGAGGAAGATTAGGTGGCGTTGAAAACGAAATGTCTCATCTCAAATACATAAGAGACCAATTAAACTCAATGTCAAGAATGGATGAACATGTACCTTTTAGATATAACGGTGACTCAACTTTAAATGGTTATGTAAAAGTAAATAGCTCTTCTATTGATATAGCAAAATATTTACTTGGTAGTTTTACCTATACAATTGATATGGAATATATTGGAAGAGAAGGTGATGTTAATTTTGAATCGAGATTGACAGGCTCAATATTGGAAAACGATTTTTCAATTGTAAATGCAACAACTGAACAATATCATGTAGCACCTGGTAATCACTATGCTTATATTCATAATTCTAATCCAACATCTAATACAAGAACAGCAAAAGACTTAACATCTGCTAATGATTCTGATACAACAACTTTATATTTAAAGCAAAGCTCCACATTAAGAAATAGCAATGCTCAATACTCTGTAGATACTGAGGATTATTACAAAGGTGCATGCAGAATAAGTATGGGTTCACATACTAAAAAAACAAATGCCGGTGTATCTTCTACTGAAAATAGCATTATGTGTGGTAAAGATGCAAACGTATGGTCTGTTGGAGATTCTTTAATTTTAGAAAATGGATTAGTAAAAATAACACTTGGAACTAGCAGTACTCAAGCAAAAATTAATACTTTTATTTATGATGTTAATCAATATGCTAGTGGCAAAGAATGGTTATTTAGTTCAGGCTCAGTAGCAACTGGAGCACAAAAAGGTAACGATTACGCTGGATGGAGAAGAGTACAAATATTATCAAATAAACCAGAGTTATGTGTAATTAGAGCTACAACATATCTTAATGCAGATAAGTCTGGTAGATTAGTAGTTGACTTTGCTTTAAGAAGGGGTTCTCACTTTGCTACAGTAATAGCTAATAATTTTACTGCTGGTACAGATGTTAACTTTGGTTTAAATGTAGCACCAGCTCAAACACCCACAACTACAAATATTGGAAGCGGTTATTTAGTCGACGGAGATACTAGTCCTGAAGATGGAAATAGATGGATAGTAGGAAGCTCTGCAACTTTAGCTTCATCTACTAATTTAATAAATACAGGAATAATAAAAAGAGATTCTAGTGGTGCAACTTTTCCATTTTTTATTGGATATGTTCTTTATAATCCTGATACAAGTAATCCTTTAGGTCACGATGATGCTGCTTCTTTATATAGTCAATATATAGACAATGTTAATGAACAGCAAAGGTTAGTTAAAGCTTAATGTCCGTTACAGAAAAGTTAATGGCTCAAGGTACATTTACCTTAAATTTAGATTTATCTTTAGTTCCTAATTCAATACTTAACGCTATACAGCCTTTTGACCAAATTGTCATTACTAATAATCAGATGGAAACTCAGGATTTAATTGATAATGTAATGCTTCCAAGTTCTGAATATATAGGAGTAATTAAAGAACTATCTATTGAACCTGAAACTGCATATGTTGAAGGTGCTGGTTTACATTTTTATCTAGGTGAAGATGAAAGTAAAGGTATGCCAATTACTAATGCAGGAGCCGAAAGTAAACCTAGAGATTATAACGGAGTAAAATTAGAATATTTTATCAACAATGATGATGGTCAACCTTATGGGATATTAAGAGATAATGTTAATGGTTCACTTAGAGGTATATGGCCTGGGACTATTACAGAAAAAACTATACAGGAAACTGATTTACTTTTAAATTTTGATGGAACAAATAATGCGACTACGACTACTGACGAAACAGATGAAAAACATGAAGTAACATTTTATCAAGGTGCAAAAATTTCAACAGACCAGAAAAAATTTGGAACTGCAAGTTTAAAACTTTCAGATGCAAACTCACATATAAAAGTAGACTATCACGCAGACTTTGCGCTTACAGATAGAGATTTTACTTTTGAGTGGTGGGAGTATAGGTTAACACCGTGATAATATGCCACAATTTGATTTAGCAAACGCATCAGTATCAGCATCATTTGTTGATAACATAATGTATCCTGATGAAGGATTTGTACCATATATTTACGATGACAAATACCCAGTAATTATTGGCGAATCACAAGCAGACACACTTGGACTTAAGGATGACCTACATGATGCAACCTATGATGCAAATGGTGTTTACTATCATTTTTTAGACCCATTTAATACTACACAATTTACTAACGGAAGTAGATTATATAAAATAAGACAAAACTATAAATCTTCTAATACTGGTGTATCTGGTTCTCGTCTTCCATATAATCCAGATATTCATCCACAAATTAATGGTACTTTAACTATTGGACTTGGTGTTACTAACTTAGCTTACAACATGACAGCGACACAATTTTATGATGCTGTATATAAAACTGGTATTGATATAGGTGGTACTACTTATACTTTTCCTGCAGATTTTAGTAGTTCACTTGTTAACAATGGTGGAGGTAACTATCTAGACAATACATCGACTGTTAAAACAGGATTAGATATTCCTTTTAGATATACGGGTGACGATAGTTCTAATAGCAATATGAGGTATAGTTATTCATTAGCTAGAACTCAAACATTAACTTTATTTAATCAAAGCGGTGGATATGCTTCTCAGGTGAAAGCAGCAATGGCAGGATATGAAGATTCTTTTCCTTATGATACAACACTAGCACAAGCTCACTTTGAAATTATGTGCGCAATTGCATACCACAGAGGTGGTACTGGTTTCAAAAAAAGTTTATTTGCTCATTTTTATAAAGGAATTGATGGTACCGGTGTCACAGATGTAGCAGGACTCACAGCTTACAATGATATAGCAGCGTCACTTATGTTTTTTGCTTCAGTAAGAGTTTCAGGAGGAGGATATGGCCTTAGTTCTGGAATGGCAACTAGATATCAACGACATATTAACAGACTACTTAAAAATGATAAAAATGATACATCTCACACTTTAGGAAATTTAAATGCTAATAACACAATCAACTGGTATCAAGGTACAGCTATACCAACAGCATTTTTAAATAAACCATCATATAACACATCACCATCACCAATAGCTTCTCCAAATAGTAATTATAATCCTATAAATAATCAGACCTCTACATTTCCTATTGCTTCTGTGCAGACAATTGAAGATATAGTTAACTCGGTTAAAAATAGACCTACCGTAGATTTTTGGACTGCTTCAGGTTGGGATAGTGATGATTATCCTGAATATTATGCAGGTGATAGGTCAATATTTGATACAGATGATGGTGATGAAAATTTTTATAAATTAAATACTAATTATGCTGCTTTGTATTCACAATATTGGCAAGATTCAAATTCGTATTTCCATGGTGCTACTGCTACTGGTACTAATCCAAGAGCTGCAACTAGACATGGACCTATAGTAGCTTCAACTGCTCACAACTCATTACCTTCATTTATTATTGGTTTAAATGAAAATGGAAGTGCTACATCTAAAGTATTCATTAGGTCTTCATCAATTACACCTGCGACTTTAAGTGGTGTTACTGATGCATTTGATATTGCTAATGGTAAATCATTGGGAACTATAGATTATAATCAGTGGAATCACTTCGCAATAGTAAGAAAAGGTACTAACTTTTATACTTTTAAAAATGGAACAATGGTTGAGACTTGGCAATCAGACAAGATGATTAAACTGCCAACACCAGATTTAAAGAACTTTGATGAAACAGGTATGGATTTATCAATAGGTAAATCACAGATGGGTGACTATTTTTATGGTTATATTGATGGTTTTAAATTTACAAAAGGTGATGGACAAGTCAATATAGATAATGCTGGTGTAGCTACATTTACAGTTCCTACTAGTGCTCCTACGTTACAAACAACACAGAACGCATATTACGGAAAGCACCATTTAGAAACTGTTAAATCTGCTTTAGATACTGCCGCTACACAACTAGATGTTGAATATAAATTAAGAATTGGTGAAGCAGCTGATAATACACCTAGACCAATACCAGGAGGTACAAATGTAGGTAAAGTTCTTTTGGATGCAGGTCCTAGAGAAGACTTGTTTGCTGGTCATAGTACTGACCCTACTGTTTTGATAGTTAGAGAAGGAAGTGGTGATGACCCAAGTATTACAGGAATCAACCCAGCTTCTATAAAGACTTCTTTTAATGCTTCTGAATATGTTTCAATAGTTGAGTATGTTTCAGATTATGGAGAAGGTAAAAAATATGATGCATTAGACGTAATAGATACAAACAATCCATACAGAGGAATAAATGGTGAAGAACTAGAAAGAGCAATTTATGTTTCAGAACCAGACCATCCTTATATCAGTAGAGAAGAGAGAGCAACAGCTTTTCTTAATGAACTAAAAAGAACAAAAAGAAGTATTAATTTAGATTTAGATTTTTATGATGTTCAAGGTGATTTTGAGGTTGGAGACAATATTTTTGTATATGATGCTGATTTAGGATTTATTGACACAGATGAAAAAGTAAATGAAGACCCTGATAGGTCATCTAAATACGAAGTATCTTATCAAGGTCAGTTTGTTAACCCAGAAAAAATTAGAGTTACTGCTATTACTTGGCCAGTCAAATCAGGTTATGGTGTGTATTTAAGAAGATTAAGGTCATCAAGCCTTAATGTTGTTGAATATGTAAACTTAACTCCTTATGTACAATTTGAAACAGGAGGTACTAACTTAGAAGTTGGTGACCTACCACTTAAATTAGGTGATGATTTACGATTTTCAAAAGTCGCAACTGGTTTGACCACAGGTAATAAATTTGTACAACCACAACCTGTAGGTAACTTACAATTGACAAGTGGTTTTTTAGAGGATGCACTAGGTGTATCTCAATCAATTATAAAAGCAACATGGGAAACTCCACTTAATGTAGATGAAACAATTATACAAAATGGTGTTCAATACAGAATTAGATATAGAAGAGTTTCAAGTACAGACCCTTATACAGTTTTAGCTGTTAACTGGGGAACTAATGCATTTACAATAGAAGGTTTAGATTTAGCAACTGATTATGAAGTTGGGGTTCAACCTGTTAATAGTAACGCTGATGTTGGTGATTATGTCACTGCAACAATTACAACAGCTATTGATACTGTTGCTCCATCTAAACCAGGACCTGCAGACACAATTAGTGCAGGTGCTTTAAGAACACAGATTGTACATAGTTTAGGAAGAGCAGTAGATGACCAAGGAAATCCTATAAGTTCAGTTGTTGACTTTACACTAGAATTAGATATAGACCATATTAATGTTTATGTATCTACCCAAAGTGGTTTCTCTATCACAGGGACTGACCCAAAAGGTACTTTATCAGTCACTGCTTCTCATATAAGAAATGAGATACCTGTTGTAGATGAAGTTGCATTAGCTAATGGAGATACACATTACTTTAGATTTACAGCAGTAGACAAAGCAGGAAATGAATCTGCTCCTTCTGACCAACAAGCAGCTACTGGTCAATTAGTAGGAAGTCAACAAATTTCTGATTTAGCAGTTACAGAAGCTAAGATTGCAAACCTTGGTGTTACTACTGCAAAGATTGTTGATGCCGCAATTACTAATGCAAAAATAGGAGATACTATTCAGTCAGATAATTACTCTGAAGGTAGTACAGGTTGGACAATTGAAAAGCAAAAAGCTAATTATCCAAACGGTTTTGCAGAGTTTAGCGATATTGTTGCTAGAGGTAATATAACTGCTACTACAGGAAATGTAGGCGGTTGGACTATTGCTTCAAATAAACTAACTGCTGGTAACTTAGAATTAGATGGGGGTAGTACAACTATAAAAGGTAACTATACCTCTGGTTCACAAGGATTTATCTTAAACAATGATGGTACTGTAGAGTTTAACAGTGGTACTTTCAGAGGTGACTTAGCAGCAGGAACTATAAACATTGGTAGTAATGCCTTTCAAGTAAACAGTAGTGGTCAGTTGTTTATGGGTAATGCAGTGTTCGGCAGTGCTCCATTTAGAGTAGATAGTGATGGGTCTCTTGTTGCAAATGGTGCAACTATATCTGGTACACTTACAATTAATGCAGGTTCAATACACATAGGATAATATGGCAAATTTTAATGTAGACTCAAGCGGTAATCTCTGGTTAGGAACTAATGTATCTGATACATTTTCTACAGCTCAAAGTCAAGCTGCAACCAAATTTTATGTAACAAGTGCAGGCAGTATATTTGCAATACAAGGAACAATTGGTGGTATAGATTTAGCATCTACCCACATACAATCTAGTAACTACAGTAGTACATCTGGTTCTGAAGCTGGTTTTAAAATTAATTCAGATGGTAACGCTGAGTTCAACAACGTAACAATTAGAGGAGATTTAGTTGGTGTAGAACTAAAAGGACAAATGGTTTTTGATAGTAGTGGAAATGGTTCTATAAAAACTTCCACTACAGGAACAAGAGTAGAAATATTAGATAATAATGGTATAGAAGGTGAAATAAGATTTGAAACATCTTCTGGTACTACTGCAAGACTAGTTGCTGATTCTGCTACAGAATTTACAATAGAGCAATCAGCATTAAGTGGTGGAAAAATAAAATTAGTTACAGGTGTTACTAGTGGTGGACTTCAATTTACTGGTAATGAAATAAACATTACTACACCACTCAGTAGTGGTAATCCAGTTATAAAACTAAACGGAACTAATGCAAATACTGCTGGAACATCAACTTTAAGCAAATTACTTGGTGTAACTAGTTCAGGAAGACTTGCAGTTGGTTCTGCAGCTTCTGGTGTTGTTAGTATTTCTGGTACAGGTGATATAGCTGTAACTGGTTCAAGTGGTGTATTAAATATTCATCATGATGATAGTGACCATAGTTATTCTGCTTCAGGACATGACCATGATAGTGATTACTACTCATCTTCAGCTGGTTCAGTTCTTTCTAGTGCTTTAACAAATCACACTTCTAATTCATCTGCACACGGTACTTTTGATAATTATAGTTCTTGGACATTAAGAGGAAATCCGAGTGGTAACCCACAAACATCTACTATTAGTAGTGGTAATACTGCAAGTATATATGGTGGCTCAGGAATATCAGTTCAAATGAGTGGCAGTAGTATTACTCTTTCTGGCTCTGGTGTTTCAAGTATTGGTCAATCTGGTACTGATGGTTTTGTTAAATCAGTTAGTGGTAGCACTGTTACTACAAGTCCCACATTGGGTAATATAGCCATTTATACAGGCTCTCATTATCCTGAAAGCTCATTTAGTAATTTAGGTTCTTCTTCAGATAGGTGGTTTAGACTTTATGCACAAGTATCAACAAGCGTTTCTTCTGATGAAAGACTAAAAGAAAATATTGTAGACATTAATCAAGGATTAGATTTCATAAATGATTTAAGACCTGTTGAGTTTACTTGGAAAGATATAACAGAGTATGCTTGCGAGGATTACTTAGATGATAAGTTCAATAAAAAAAGAGAGTTCTGTAATAAATGCCAGAAGGAAAATGATATTGCTTATTCTAACTATTTGTTAGAGAAAGAAAGATATGACAACGAAGTAATAGAAGATGAGCCTACTGAACCTACTTTTACTGCCTGTACTTGGGTTGAAACAACATCAGATATAAATGAAGGTAAAAAGTCTTGGGGTATGATTGCACAAGAAGTAGAAACAACATTAGGAGATTACGAAGGACAAGTTCTTAATCACGACACAGAAAATGATATTTATGGTTTGTCATATTCTTCTTTTGTTGCACCACTTATTAAAGCAGTACAAGACCTAAGCACACAGATTTTGAATTTAACTGCTAGAGTGGAAGCGTTGGAGGAATAATGCCAGAATTAACCACAGAAGAAAAAGAAGCAATTATATTGCAATCTATAAAAGTTGCTAGAGAAAATCTATATGCAGCAGAAATAAGTGACTTAGAACAGTCAGTTATTGATGAATTACAAGAGAAAGTAGACAATTTAGAATCTAAGTATGAGGAGCAGTTTGAGTAATGTCAGAAGAAATAACAGAAAATAACGAACGTCATTTAGATTTAGAATATAAATTTGTTAATGACCAATACAAGAAGGACTATATATTAGCAAGAATAGCAGAAGCTGAAAGAGCTCACTTTGAATTAATGGTTGATAGGCTTGATGAAAATCATAGTGACTATGATGAATGGGTTAATGCTATAGAATCGATATTAGCTGAAATAAATCGATTAAAGCATATATATAGACAGCTAGGAGGAAGTTTCGGTTCTGAGTTTATAAATAACGATGGCTGATGTAACACATAGCTCAACGACTCAGATGAGTGGTAGCCTTTCGGCTGACCATATATTAGACGGTTCCTACGGATTTACAACTAGTACTGCTACAGTAAAAATTGCTTCTGTAGATGATAATTTATTTCTTGATGGTCAAACAATTATATCTGATGGAACATTTGTAATAGGAACAAATGCTTCTAAAAAAGTAATATTTGCAACAGACTCAACTGCAGTAGCTCAATTTACAACAGATGGTGCTTTTGATTTATTATCAGGTAAGTTTCTTTTAAACGGTACTACAGGTAGTGCTAATCAAGTTTTAAAAACAGATGGATACGGTAATTTATCATGGACAAGTCTACCTTCTCAACAGTTTGCTTTTGGTAGCTTTACTGTTTCAGGACAAGACAATGTAACTTCAAGTAATTTATCAGAAGCTTTAAATTTAGTAGCAGGTACTGGCATTGGCATTACTACTGATGCTAGCAATAATAGAATAACAATAACTGCCTCAGGAGGTGGAGCTTCCGAAGCATTTAAAACTATAACTGCTGGTGGTACAGATATTGTGGCAGATAGTAGTAGTGATACAGTTACCTTAGTAGCGGGTTCAAATGTAACAATCAGTACTGATACAAATACTGATAGTATAACTATCTCTGCTTCAACATCTGGTGATGCAAACCAAAATGCTTTTACAAATGTTGCAGCTAGTGGTCAAAATACACTACAAGCATCTGCACCAACAGATACTGTAACATTTGATTCAAATTCAGATACAACTTCAGACGCAAGATATGCAGATGATAGAGACAAAGTGACTCTACAAACAGATACTTCTTCAAAGAAAATGATTTTAAAAAACAATATACCCAAAACTTTTTCAATGTCTAGTAAAGTACCAGTAGTAGCTCAAACAGGAACAAATACAGGAGTTCCGCTTAGAAATAAGTTTTACAATGTAACAACATCTGGAGTCAATAATATATCAGGTGGTGGAGCAAATTTAGGAGTTAGCACTAGAGCACTAGAACTTACTAATAGTTCTGGAACTATAAGTGATGTTTTAATGCCTGCTAAATCAGATAACTCTACACTACAATTAAGTATATTAGATAGCTCTGGGTCAACACATACAATAGATATGGATGTAGCAGAATAATGTCAGAAAAAACGCCAGTAAGAGTCAATTACGATAACGCAGGTAATGCAATTGGTTTTGCTGAACTACAAGGTACAGATTTTATAGGTTTAGATGATGGAGGTACAGGTGCTACTACTGCTTCTGGTGCTAGAACTGCACTAGGTCTTGGTATAGGCACAGATATAATAGCCTACGATGCTGACTTAGCAGCACTTGCCGGATTAACACAAAGTAATGGAAACTTTATTGTATCTAATGGTTCTACATGGATAGTAGAAAGTGGAGCAACAGCAAGAACATCACTAGGACTTGGAACAGGTAATTCACCAACATTTACTAATTTAACATTATCTAATGATTTAACAGTCACTGGTGACCTAACGGTTCAAGGTGATACAACAACTATAAACACTGCGACAGTAACTGTTGAAGATGTTTTAATGAAACTTGGTTCAGGTAATGCTTCAGACGCAGTTGACTTAGGTTGGTATGGT